>Ga0209237_1000015_pt1 | contig 65589 bp, 66 predicted proteins | sample GraSoi013_1_40cm_2_FD_185820 | JGI IMG/M metagenome (GOLD analysis project Ga0209237, IMG submission 185820) | Grasslands soil microbial communities from the Angelo Coastal Reserve, California, USA - Sample 10_02_2013_1_40cm (SPAdes) (version 2) | ecosystem: Environmental > Terrestrial > Soil >...
TGAACCCACGACCTCTGGCCCCGATTTCTCGGGGTCGCCAGCGCCCCAGGGTCACCGTCCAAGATTGGACTCTGGTATCCTCTGGGCGGGGTCAATCCCCTTGACCAAGCTAGACGACGGCCCCTACGGTCGGAACCGAACCCGGCTGCTTTTCTGTGTTATGCTCGGCGCTTGTCAGACAGGGGTTCGTGGCTTGGATAGATGAGATTCATTGGGGCGCGGGAATGGTCATCTTCATGACCGTCTCTTCGACCGGATATCCTTCCTTACTCCAGCCCTCCATTCCGTCAAGCATCTCCTTGACCTTGAAGCCAAGAGCAGTAAGCTTCGCGGCCGCTTTGGTTGAGGCGTTGCAGAACACGCCGTCACAGTATGTCACATAGACCTTGTCTCGGGGCAGAGAAGCGGTCGTGAAAGAATCGATTGCTCTGTGAGGCATATTGATGGCCCCCGGAACGTGTCCTCGGGCGTAGGCGTCTGGAGTTCTCGCGTCGACCACTACTACTCCAGAGACTTTGTTTGTTGTGTCGTGGTAGACGTCCGACGGGTCGGTTTCGAACGATAGCTTAGATCGGAAGTGATTGTTGGCAATCGAGGGATCAGCAGGTGAGTTCTCTAAGACTCTAGAGGCTTCCTGGATGAGTGCGTCGTTCTTGCGTTTCGACATTACAGATCTGGACGAGTGTAGGATTAGTTTCTACTTATTTGTTGTCTGAACAGAGACTTGTTGTTGCGCAGGAAGGGCAATCGGGTGGGGACGGTGCATGCGGTAGGTTGCGAGCGATCCCAGCCCACTGATAACGAGGAGGGTCGCTATCGGGAAGACGGGGACAACGAGGAGCGTGGCCACGAGACGGTCAACAGGTATGACTAGGGGGGCGGTGTAGAATTGAGAGAAGTGGACGGCGACGCCCGGCAGACTCGCAGCCCTTGCCGATTGTTCCAAGCTTCTAGCGTAGAGAACACCGATGCCAAAAGTCACCATGCCCCCGAGAATGTTGACCGCGCCGCCCAGCCGAGTGTATCGAGCCAGCATTAGACCGCTTCCAATCAACACGACGAACGCGACGCCAAACTGGGCGAGCATCAAGTTGTCCGGCTGACTCGAAGCGAGATTGGCAGTGGCCGGCAGATTGTAACCGAACAGTGCCCAACCGATGGCGACAAGGCTGGAGAACACTCCGAGACCACCCGCTAGCAATGATCTGGGATGTGCAACTCGCGCCGGGTTTACCTTCGCCATTGTCATGTCTGCGCCTAAGAAGCGGGTCTGTCGGATAAGTCTTCCAGACTACCTCGTGAGGGATTCCAACATCTTGCCGAGGCTCATTCCCTGTCGTTTTGCTTCTTTCAACAAGACCTTCTGGACACCACTGGAATACTGGACAGCTTTCTTCGGCCGACCCACTACGCTGTCTGGCAGGTTCAGTCTCGCGGCAAGCCTTCTCAGAACATATTTTCGAATCACGTTTCCATCTGCCAAGTGGACTCGGAGAGATGCTGGTAGCTTCAAGACATATTCGACAAATGGGAGATATGCGAAGGGGGAACAAAGTTCTAGACCAGCTGCCACCGCGAGCTTGTCTCCCGGATCAAAGTCTTTAGCCGATGCAGCAACAACACTATCGAACATCGCTCTCCCAAGAATCGTTACATCGTCTCGCAAAGCCATTTCTTCGAACTTTCCATAGCCGCCGAAGAGCTCATCGCTAAGCTGGCCCGCGGCAAGATAGTTCAAGCCCATCTCGCGCGCCTTCTGGCAAGCGAAATAGATCGGCACTGATATCCCGACGATGACAGGATCCGTGGTCTCAATGATCTTGACGACCACGGGTAGTGAATTGAGGATCTCCGAGCTTGTTAACTCTCGAATTGTAACGCGAAGCCCGAAACTCTTCGCGGTTTTTTCCGCGTGCTCTAGCTCCGGTTGACCCTTCAACCCTACAGAGATTAGCTCCGGTTCTAGCCCGTTGTTCTTCGCTACCTTCGCGACGAGTGCGCTGTCCAGGCCTCCGGAGAACGCGATCCCGGATCCTCGCGGGACGATCCTTCCGACGGCCTCGGTAAAGAGGTCTTCCAGTGTTTGAGTGGCTGCTGCCTTGCTTGTCGGTTCTTCCTTCGGCTGCTTGAGCGAGTAATCACTCATCGTCTCGAATCCTCGCACGGAGGCCCGAATCACCTTGCCAGGAGGAACAGGCTTGGGTTCGAGGATGCCGATCGAGACTAGAGGAGATCTTAGGCTGGCGAAGGCCACAGCGTCGCTTCCTATCTGCCCGCAATAGAGAGGCTTCTGACCCATGATGTCTCTTCCCGCAGTCAGATGATCCTGGATCGAAGTTAGGAAGGCAAATGCTCCAGGTGTCCGTATGAGACGACTAGGACCAGCAGGCTCGGGATTATGGGGTCCTTCATCGTTGCGGAAGAATACACCATCAAGAGCCAACGGTACTGCCAAATGACTGAACGGTTGGGTACCGGTGGAATCGCAAATTCCTATTGTGATTTTTTCTCCATTCGGGACGCTTTGTGAGAAGGATTGGGATTTGGATCCACGGATCCGCATCAATGAGAGGATGGCCTTCGCTTTCGATCCGAGATCATCCGCTTCCCGTCCTAGGAGCCCGCAGATACCCGTCATTGTTCCATTTTTTCCCTCGGAGTTGTTTAATATGATAGGCTAGTTGCTTCCTTGTTCGAGTCGGTAAGATTGCCTATTCTTCCAATTGACACAGGTCGTTATGGCAGTCCGGAGATGAGGAGAATCTTCGAGGAAGAAAACAAGCTCCAACGATGGTTGGATGTTGAAGCGGCGGTTGCAGAAGCACAGGCCTTCGTCGGCGACATTCCAAAAGGGGCTGCTGAGGAGATCGCAAGAAACGCCAACACGAAGATTGTGACATTGGATCACGTCAAAGGCATCGAGAAAGAAATCCGTCATGATCTGATGTCCATGGTAGTAGCGCTCTCCGAAGCCTGTACAGGCGAGGGACGCAAGTACGTCCACTATGGGCTAACAAGCTACGATATTGAGGATACCGCAACAGCGCTCCAGTTCAAAGAAGCATTCTCATTCCTAGAGAAGAGACTCGACGCGCTCGAAGAGATCCTTGCCTCGCGAGTACGTAAGCACAGAGCCCTCTTGGTCGTCGGCCGGACTCACGGACGCCACGCGGGAGTTATCACTCTTGGCCTAAAGTTCGCAGTCTGGCTAGAAGAGGTTCGAAGATACCAGCAGAGACTGAAGCAGGTTAAGGAACGGGTTCTGGTTGGCAAGATTCTGGGAATTGTCGGAAACGGAGCTGGGCTTGGGAAAAATGCTCTGAAGGTCCAGGAAAGAGCGCTGGGCAAGTTGGGGCTCAAACCAGCCGGCCTCGTTACACAGGTTATTCAGCGGGATCTCCATGCCGAAACGGTGTGCTATCTCTCTCTCCTGGCGTCGAGTCTCGACAAGTTCGGCACGGAGGTTCGGAACTTGCAGAGAAGCGAGATCTCGGAGGTTATGGAGCCGTACGACCGGAGCAAACAGGTTGGAAGCTCGGCTCTGCCTTCGAAGAGGAATCCGGAGCTTAGCGAAAGGGTCTCCAGCATGGCGAAGCTGATGCGAGGCCTAGTCATACCTGCCCTAGAGAATATTCCTCTATGGCATGAACGGGACATTTCCAACTCTGCGAGTGAACGGTTCATCTTTCCGATGTCTTTCATTCTTGTCGACGAAATGCTCCGGCTTGTCACACGTATTCTCGAGGGCTTGGAGGTCTTGGCAGAGAACATGGAACGAAACTTGGAGCTATCACAAGGATCCCTGCTAGCCGAGAGAATAGTGAACCTTCTCGTGGAGACGGGAGTTCCAAGACAAGACGCTCACGAAAAAATAAGGAAAATATCGATCAAGGCCCTCGACAACAAGATTCCCTTCTCAAAGCTCCTGCTCGAAGACAAATTCGTCTCGAAGAGACTAAAACCCAAAGAGATCAAGGAAGCACTCGACTACCGTACTTATCTCGGCGTGACGCGTGAACTGATCAACTTAGCCTTGAAGGAATAAGATGGCTCTATTCGATCATAGAGTAAACTTTTATTTCGCCTCGAACTGCGAGGACGGCTGAAGGCGGCAGCATTTGAAGGAAGCCTATCTGACTATGGGAACGCTCCTTCTCTTCACAGGATGCATGGGCGCAATCGCTGCAACAACAGCCATGGGTGCTGGAGCGGCCATTACCAGTCAAGCGCTCCAACAACTTCTCTACGCCGAAGTCATATCGACCATCATTGCTCTCATCGGGGGCGCACTGGTAATGCGCAACCGTTAAGCGGCAGGTTCAGCTTCGAGCGAGAGAATCTCGTCTAACGGCTCCTTCGCATCAAGCCATTCTGCAATCTGACGATATTTTTCCGGGTCGTGATCATGGATGAACTGGATCATGGGAAGGTAAGCTTTCGTCGCTCTTCGACTTGATATGTGGGACTTGGACCCGATCAAGGCTCCAACTCCCTTCGTAAGTTCTCTTGTTCCCCGGCTGCGCGACATCGAGCTGATTCGTTGCGGGAACTTCATCGACACCCATCCTCCCGGGCTCGTCTCTTTTGCGACGGCAACACCCGCGGTCATTAGATCGAGAGCATACGATAACAGGTGCCACGACTGTGTCTTCCTGATCCGGGCAAAGTAGAGATCTGCTTCTGCAAGTGCAGACATGGCGTTGTCCAGCTCGGGGCGATTTGGAATCTGGCCTGGAGTATTTTCCAGAATCCATTGAAAGAGCATTTCATGGTCTAGATCTGACTTGTCCAGCGCACGTCGAGCCTGAGCAACAGTTCTGCTGTTGAAGATGATCCTTAGGACTTCGAATATGGACTCGCTTCGGTCCCGGTTAGACAACATAGCAGTATCTTCCAAGGTTAGATTTTTCTTGGGTCCGGTTAGAATCTGAAGGTCTGTTATCGCTGATCGCATGTCACCACGGTCCCGTTCCATGATAGACCTGAGCGCCTCCTCGTCAGCACTCACACTCTCCTTGGCGAGTATTCCCTTCATCAGCGGAATCCCTTCGCGTAGACCGAGTCTTCTCAGCTCGATGAACAGACATGCATCCCGTAGCGGTCTGATCTTTGGATCCCAAGGATCGTTTGCGGTCAGAACTATTGGAAACTGAGATTCTCTGATTACTCGGAGAATCGCAATGATCGCGCCCGAGTCCGTTCTGAGATTGATACCATCCACTTCATCCAGAAGGATCAGTCTTCCCTTGTTGAACAGCGAGGATTGTGTGGATGCGAGTCCCGCGATTCTTGAGAGGATATCGCCGCTTCTCTTGTCAGAGGCATTGATCTCCACAAGGTCCCAATCTCTCTCCCGAGCAACCGCCTCGGCGATTGTCGTCTTTCCTACTCCTGCTGGGCCGTAAAGAAGGACCGCGGCCTTGGACGGTTTGCCTTCGGACCATGAGTCAAGCCATTGACGGATCTTCTCCAGGGCAGGCTTATTGCCCGCTATCTCGCGAGTCGTCCGAGGTCTGTATCTAACGGTCCAGGGCTGTGACATGTTCCTCTCGAACATTTCTATGAACCGATGCCTCAGCAGCTAGATGGGCGAGGAGAGCGCTAAGCTGCACTTCTTCATCTCCACCTTGCACCAGCCTAAAGTCTGTGTCCCCGATGGCCTCGATCAAGCTGATCCTCGTCTTCTCTGGAATGGCGAGGCGGAAGACCTCTGAGTGAATCTGGCGGACGATATCAGACCCGGATAGACCATATTTGACGAGAAGGTTTCGAAGCTCATCCCGTGCTTTGAGAAAGTCGCCTTTCAAAGCATGGTTCAACATCTCGTGGACATCCGTCGGTCTCGCTCTTCCAACTACTTGGTAGACTGTTTCTTCTGAGATTCCCTTCGACATAGAGGAGGCTGCTTGAAGAATGTTGATGGCCTTCCGGAGGTCTCCTTCAGCCACTTCTACAATGGTCTTCAAACCGCCCTCAGTGGTTTTAACGTTCTCAGCTTTCGTGATTCGGTGGAGGTATTCGACGACTTTTTCCTCAGGTAGCGGTGTGAACCGGAATAGGGCGCATCTTGACTGAATTGGTTCTATTATTCTGCCCGAATAGTTGCAGCAGAGAATGAAACGGCAAGTATTGGTGTAATTCTCCATCGTTCGGCGAAGCGCGCTCTGCGCGTCCCCCGTCATGTTGTCAGCTTCATCCAAGACAAGGATCTTGAAAGGAACACTGGATAGCGACGCCATCATGGCGAAGTCCTTCACGGTAGTCCGCACAACATCTATTCCGCGTTCATCGCTTGCATTCAGTTCCTTGAACGCGTCTTGGAATCGCTCCCCGAACAGATCATGAGCGAGACATAACCCGGCTGTGGTCTTGCCCGTACCTGGTGGACCTGCGAACAAGCAGTGGGGCATTGTTCCTCTCTTGACGAAATCTTTGAGCCTGGAGACTATCTCTTCCTGATCCATGATATCGTCGAGACTCTTTGGCCTGTACTTCTCAGTCCAGAGAGCGGCTTCCAATCAGATTCAACCAAACACATTGATGTTCCTAGCCATATAGAACTGTTTCATCCACCTCTCTAAGCAAATATCGTGTGATCGATCCGGTTTTCTGTTTAGAATTGGTTTTATGGAGCCCGCTTTCGCCTTGGTGATTCCCGGGGGGCGAGTAAATTGGAGAGAGAACCGTCTATCGTAGAGATTGTCGACACAGAACTGGAAAACTCGCCTTCACGAATTACACTGCTCCGCGAGTTTCCAGAAACCCGGATTGGGGACAGAACCCTAGGCCCGTATCGGATGGGACAAGAGATCGAACTCTCACTCTGGATCGCCCAGCATTTGGTCCAGATGGGGTACGCTCGATTCAAAGAAGAAGAACAGCTCACTCTGAACACGCTTTCAACTACCCATTATAGGCAGACGCTGCCCGCCTCAAACCAGATCCCGGAACTGCCAAGGTCATTCTATTTCCAACTTCGCAGGCTCATCAAAGACCTCAAGAACCTCGAAGTGAAAGACCGTACGAAGGCCCGGGAGCTAGACAAAGCACTTGCTCTGGGATGGGACATTGTCAACCTGCGAGTAAAGAAGATAGCCTCCCTAGGGGCTTCTGGAGGGCAAACTACCGAGGTCACCTCCAAACTTACCTTGGAGGAGAAGGCTCTCTTCGAGAAGGTGCGTCAGAATGTGGAGTCATGGAAGAAGGACATTCTCGGCAGTGAGACTACCAATTGACCTTGCTCGCTCCGACGGAAACCGCCCTTCCAGAGAACGTTTTCCAGGACTTCTTCCGCGCGTACCAAGCTGACCCGGTCGGGTCCAAGTATAGGAAACGCCTCGCAGAAGTGGCAGTCAACAATGGTCGGTCCCTCGTAATCGATTTCGACGACCTAATCGCGTTCGACCCAGTGCTTGCTAGAAATGTGGTGAACCACCCGGACGACTTCTTTGTTCACGCGGGTTCCGCGGCGACCTCTCAGATGCGTGTTGAGGATCCTGAGTACGCTGAACAAGTGGGTCGTATAATTGTGCGATTTCGTCGTCTTCCGGAAAAGAGGGCTCTCAGAAAGATTGGCGCTGAGGACCTCATGAAACTCGCGCTGGTCGAGGGCATCGTCGTCCGAACGGGCCAAGTACGACCTATGATCGTCAAAGCTGTCTTCCGCTGTCGAAAGTGTGGCGAACTCTCCCGTCAAGATCAAACAGGAGATTTGTTACGGGGGCCTGGCCCCATCTGTGCAAGCTGTAAGCAACAGAGCGGCTGGGACTTGATCGAAGACCAGTGTGTGTTCAAGAACACTCAGGAAGCTCGCGTCCAAGAACGCCCTGAGGATCTTCCCCCCGGCATGCTCCCGAGGTATCTAGATGTCAGACTAGACGACGACCTTGTCGACACTGCGCGTCCCGGCGACAGAGTGGCGTTGACTTCCGTAGTAAGAGCCGAGAAGCAGTACGCCGGCGAGAAAGGGAAGCTTAGAACCTTCAACCTGTATCTAGAAGCGAATTTTGTAGATGTTGTCGGGAAGGAGACTGAAATTGTTGAGATTACTCTTGAAGACGAGAAGAAGATCATCGAGGCCTCGAAACATCCTTTTGTCCATCGAAATCTTATCATGAGTCTTGCCCCATCAATCTATGGCTATGATGAGATCAAGGAGGGAATACTGTACCTTCTATTTGCGGGAGTCGCAAAACGGCTCCCTGACGGCGTCAACATTCGAGGCGATCTGAACTGCTTGATCGTGGGCGATCCTGGAACAGCGAAGAGCCAGTTGTTGCAATACGTTTCCAGAATTGCCCCCAGAGGCCTTTACACCTCGGGAAGAGGGACTACAGCTGCTGGACTCACTGCAGCGGTCTTGCGCGAGAAAACGGGCGGAATGGTGCTCGAAGCTGGTGCTTTGGTCCTAGCTGACAAAGGGGTCGCTTGCATCGATGAACTAGATAAGATGAGACCTGATGATAGAGTCGCGATCCATGAGGCTTTGGAACAGCAGACCGTCAGCGTTGCCAAAGGAGGAATTGTGGCCACCCTGAATGCTAGAGCGGCGGTGCTTGCTGCTGCGAACCCTTCCCTGGGAAGATATGAGCCCCACAGAAACATCAACGAAAACATCAATCTCCCCGTAACCATACTTTCGAGATTTGACTTGATATTTCTCGTTAAGGATCTTCCAGATCCTGATAGCGATTCTGAAATGTCGTCTCATATTCTACAATTACATAGAGCAAGACACGGTTCAGAAGAAGCGCCATTCCAGCCAGACTTTCTACGGAAATACATCAGCTATGCGAAGAGGATTATCCCAGTGCTGACCCCGGAGGCCGTCAAGGAGCTACAGGATTTTTACCTTAAAATGCGTGGGACAACAGGCCGAGAAGCGGCGGTAGCAATCACCCCGCGCCAATTAGAGGCCTTGGTCAGGTTATCCGAGGCAAGAGCCCGAGCATTCCTTCGCGATCAAGTGACGGTCGAGGACGCGAAGAGTGCAGTAAAAATCATGACCTATGCCTTACTAGACGTGGGGGTGGATGTCAAAACCGGAAAGATCGATATCGACACAATAATGACAGGCAGGCCCGCGACGGTGCGGGACACGTTGGGTCGAGTAATCGACATCGTGCGCGAGCTTGAACGGGAAACCGGAGATGTCGATGAGAAAATCCTGATTGCTGCAATAGTGGACAAGAATAAGGTCACCGACGGAGAGGCTCGACGGTTCGTCGGGCAGTTGATAAAAGAGGGCATGCTCTACTCACCCAAGGAAGGAAGACTAAAGCGAACCTCAAGCTAGAATCCAATCATCGGAGCTACCATAACAGGTGAAGATTAGCGACCTCCCCATCGACGGACAAGTAATCGACTTATTGGCAGAGCAAGGTCTCGACGAGCTCTACCCACCACAACAACACGCAATCGAAGCAGGAGTCCTAGATGGGAAGAACCTTGTTCTCGCCAGTCCTACCGCCAGCGGAAAGACCCTAGTCGCAGAACTCTGCATACTTCAACACGTCCTCGAACACCGAGGCAAGGCAATCTACTTGGCCCCACTACGCGCCCTGGCTAGCGAGAAATTCAAGGAATTCCAACGATACTCAGCAATCAAGAAACCCAACGGGGAACACGTCAGAGCTGGAATATCCACAGGAGACTACGACAGCTCAGACCCATGGCTAGGAAGATACGACATCATACTCTGCACTAACGAAAAGGCAGACTCTCTCTTGAGGCACAAGGCTCCCTGGATGAGCGAACTCACCCTCGTCGTTGCAGACGAGGTTCATCTTCTAACTGAACAAGAAAGGGGTCCAACCCTCGAAGTGGTTCTAACTCGACTCACAGAGATCAACCCGAACATCCAGGTCTTAGCTCTCAGTGCAACGGTGAGAAACGCGGAAGAGGTAGGATCCTGGTTAAAAGCCGGATCGGTGACAACCGACTGGCGCCCCGTCCCGCTAAGAGAAGGAATCTATCATGATAACCAAGTGCAGTTTCGCGATGGTGCGAGCCGAGCAATTCTAAGCGGAACCAAAACGCCAAGTCTTGACATTGCCCTCGACGTGTTGAGCACCGGCGGCCAAGCACTGATTTTCACTGAGACCCGTCGGTCAGCAGTCGAGATGGGACGGAAGGCCTCGGTGGCGGTGAAGAGCCGCCTGTCGAAGCTCGAAGACAGGGCGCTGAACACTATTGCTGAGCGAATACTCTCGACTGGCGAGAAGACACGGCTAAGCGAAGCCCTCGCGATGCAGGTTGCGGGAGGCGCTGGCTTTCATCATGCAGGTCTAACGGGAATTCATCGAGGAATAGTCGAAGACGCCTTTCGAGAAGGCAGAATCAAGGTCCTGGCCGCGACCCCGACGCTTTGCTTACCTGCAGGCGAGGAGATTTTTGGGAATCCAGCCCCTATTGCAATAGAGAAGCTTTCCAGGCGCGACAGAGTCTTGACTCACGGGAATGTATTCGAGCATGTCATAGCACCGACTTCCAGATGGTATGACGGGCCCCTCGTGAAGGTCACACCCTGGTTCCAGCTCCCGATGAGGATGACGCCAGAACACAATGTGCTTAGAGCCAATCGCATGCGGCATTCGTCGCGCACTCGGAAGAAGAATCGTCATTGGTGGACTTATTCTAAGCCCGAGTGGACCGCCGCAAAGAATCTGAGGATGGGCGATCTGGTATTGTTTCCCAAACTCAAAGAAGAGCACGACCTTCAGTATGTTGCCCTTCCGGAGCAGGGCCACTTATCGAACCAGTTTGGCATCGTAGGAAAACATTGGTCGAGACTGAAAATTGACCGTTTAGAGCTGACCCCTCAGACACTTGAAGTGTTAGGCCTGTATATCGCCGAGGGTTACACCGGAAGACAAGGGCAAGTGATGTTTGCTCTGAGCACAAAAGAGACAGAGCTGACATCGATAGTCACAGCTTGGCTCAAAGGAATCGGGTTGAGGCCAAGCGTTATCGATAGCGATAGACACAGGCGGGTCGTCAGGGCTTGCTCTAAGCAGTTTGCCGAGTCACTTCGAATGTTGTTCGGGCAAAGAGCCGTTGAGAAGAGGATTCCCCATCAACTCATGTACCTTCCGAACAACCGGTTTGCCCATGTCGTGCGTGGAATGTGGCGTGGAGACGATAGCACGACCAAGTCTGGGGCAAGAACGGCGAGATACTCAACCGTGTCGAGGGGTCTGGCAAAGCAACTGTTTGCTATGCTCGTCAAACTGGGGTACATGCCAACAATCAATATGAGCAAGAGGGCCGGGACAACTTCGGAAAAAGGCCTAACAATTACTCACAAACACGATCTCTACACAGTTTCGGTTTCTGGAAAACAACTAACCCGGTTCCTAGAAGGCATCTTAAAGGTCAAATCCGGAAGGTTTGTCGGGAATCGTGAATTCAACAGGGGTTACCACGATTCCAGCTATTACTACATGCCGATTAGAAGAGTCGAGCAGGAGCCCTACCAAGGCACAGTTCACAACCTGGAAGTCAAAGGCCACAGCAGTTATGTTGGCTCCTTCATAGTCCACAATTCCGCAGGCGTAAACCTTCCCGCAAGGGCTGTCGTAATTAGTAGCTACGAACGTTACGAAGCTGGATACGGTAGATATCCGATAAGCGTCCTAGAGTACAAGCAATTCTGTCTCCCTGCAGAGGTCCCTGTGACCCTAGGCAATGGGTCGTCGATTCCAATTGGCCGTTTGGTGAAGGAGAGAATTAGCGACCGTGTAATGTCATTGTCCAATCCTCACGGGGTCCTAAGCAAACCAATCGCTCGATACTTCGAGCGTGAATCGGACGAGCTTATTGAGGTCAACACTGCCATCGGAAAAACCTTGACGGCAACACCGGAGCACCCGGTCTTATCGAGAGGGGTCGATGGTGCTCCCACATGGATCCCCATGAAGTCTATCAGAGCGGGAGATCACCTGGCATACGCCCGAGAAGTCCCAACCGTCGATCGCCACGTCTACTGGGTTGACTTCCTCCCGCAGAAAATAACCTACGTCGTGGGACCGATCGGCTTCTTCAATAAGAGATCGATTCCACTCACATACAAGGACGTCGCGCGACATCTTGGGGTTAGCCTCAAGACCTTCAAGGGCTACACGTCGGCCAAACGAAATCCTCCCTTGTCCGTAGTCCTATCCTTGGGCAGGCTGTTGGGACTCAGCAAGACGGAACTTTCGTCGCAAATTCGTCTCGTCAAATCCAAATGGGGCAAGCCAATACGGATACCTGAAACTATTGACGAAGACTTCATGTGGCTAATTGGCATTATAGCGTCAGACGGGTATCTCAAGCAATCCCGAAACATCAGGGGAACCTACTACCACATTCGTGTCTTCAACAAGAACCCCGAAATCATCGAAAAAACTGAGTCAGTCCTTCGAAAATTCGGCTGTCATCCTCGAATCACTAGCAGAGGAAATCAGCAGCTCACAGTCGAAGTTGGCTCGAATCTGCTGGGTCTGATAATCTCGCAGTTCGGGATCCCATTCCGCAATAAGTCCTTGGATATTTTCGTTCCTGACTTTCTGTTACGATTTCCGCGGCGTTTGATAGGCGCTTTCCTCGCAGGGGTCTTCGATGGCGATGGATCCTACTCGGAAACCAAGTATCCGAGAGGAACAAACGCTATGGTTAGAGCCATCGTGATCGCGACGGGAAGCCATGGGTTCGCTTGGGGCCTTCACGATCTCTTGCTCAGGCTCGGAATCCTAAGCACAGTCGTCAAGAACGATCACGTTCAACAGGTTATCCTGAACAATAGACCGACAATTTTCCCCAATCCAGTGTACAGGGTCACGTTTCGAAAGATTGCCGATATTCAAAAGTTTAGGGAACTAGCGAAATCCGTCAAGAAGATTCCCAAGATTGAATATAGTCAGTATCACAATTCGCACGCGTATCGAAGAGAGGAAAATAGACAACCCTATTCCTGGGTGAAAGTGAAGGGCGCGGTCAGGAAGAAGCTTCGCAACCCAATAAAGGTCTACAATCTTTCCGTGCGCGAAACTGAAACGTATCTGGCGTCAAACTTCATCGTGCACAATTGTGGCCGTGCGGGACGGCCGAAATATGACAAGTTCGGCGAAGCACTGCTGATCGCGCGTAACCCGGATGAGGCGGAATGGTTGATGGAGAATTATGTCCTCGCGCAACCTGAGAAACTTTGGTCCAAGCTGGCGGCAGAACGAGTTCTGCGCCCTCACGTATTGTCCACGATAGCTGCGGGCTACGCTCATTCAGAAGAAGGACTGTACGACTTCTTCGCGAGAACATTCTATGCCCACCAGTACGGGCCGCGGCTGATCAAAAGCAAGATTGGCGATATTCTGCGGTTTCTCTTCAAAGAAGAGATGGTATTGATGGAGGGCAAAGAGTTGTCTGCCTCAAGGTTTGGCAAGCGGGTCTCGGAGCTCTACATAGACCCAATGTCGGCAGTGATACTCCGAGACGGATTGTACAATCGGGCGAAGAAAATGACTGACCTGAGCATATTGCACCTGATCTCCAAGACCCCTGACCTTTCCCCACGGCCCCGTCCCCGGGGAGGCGAGGTCGACAAGCTGAGCTTGTTGGCAGAGCAAAGAAGCGATGAATTCACCTATCCCATACCAACTCAGTTCGAAGATCCTGTCGCTTTCGAGGAATTTCTCGGAGAACTGAAGGCCGCTCAAGTTCTATCCGACTGGATTGATGAGCGGACCGAGGACCAAATACTAGAGACCAGGAAAGTTGAGCCGGGCGACCTTCTCAGGCTTGTACAAGGCTCCGAATGGCTAATCCTCGCCACTCAAGAACTAGGGCGATTGTTCGGCCACAAAGATCTTCTGGCTCCCCTAGAAATGCTCAAGGTGAGGCTTGCAAAGGGCGTTCGGCCAGAGCTGGTCAAGCTGACAACGCTTGAAGGCGTGGGACGAGTAAGAGCCCGCATGCTCTACGACGCAGGACTGAAAACGATCGAAGATATCAAGGAAAAAAGCCTCGAACAGCTGATGAGCATACGAACCATCGGTCCCTCGCTGGCAAAGAAGATCAAGGAACAAGCCGGAGGACTCATCAAGGCAGATGAATGGGAAAAGGCAAAGAATGCTAAACCGTCGGAAGTAGAACAGCAAGCAGTCCTAACCGAATACGAAGACTCTGAATAGCGAGTTGGAGCCTCACTATTCCTAGGCTTATAATGCGGAGTCATTCCATGTTCCCAGAAGTCTAGGAAAGCTCGCAGATGGGGAAGATCAAAGTAGCACTCGCAGGCGTCGGGAATTGCGCCAGTGCACTAATACAAGGAATCCAATACTACCGGAAAAACCCGCCCAAAGAAGACAATCTCACAACGGGACTGATGCATCCAAAGTTCGGGGACTACAAAGTAGAAGATATCACGTTCGTAGCGGCCTTCGAGGTCAACCGCAGGAAAATCGGGAACGACCTTAGTAAGGCCATATTTACCGATCCCAACTGCGCCCCGAAGATCAGCGATGTCCCCGACATGGGCGTCACCGTCAAAGCCGGCCCAATCCTAGATGGCGTCGCCCCACACATGCGAGAACCGTTCCACGTCTACAACAAGAACAGGACCAAACCTGTCGACGTGGCAGCCGATCTGAAAGACTCTGGAGCAGAAATCCTCGTCAACTACCTTCCAGTCGGGAGCGAAAAAGGCGCCAGATACTATGCGCAACAAGCGTTGGACGCGGGCTGTGGCTTCGTAAACTGCATCCCCGAATTCATCGCGTCAAACGATGGATGGGCGAAAAAATTTGAAGACAGAAAACTGCCGATTGCAGGAGACGATATCAAGAGCCAAGTCGGAGCGACGATTGTCCATCGAGCCCTCGTAGACCTTTTCCTGAAGCGTGGGGTTAGAGTGGATGAGAGCTATCAGCTCAACCTTGGTGGTGACACTGATTTTCTCAACATGACGGTGGAGGAGCGGCTTCACTCAAAACGTATCAGTAAGACAACAGCAGTTGCAAGTCTCATTCCATACGACGTTCCGACGAGGATAGGCCCCTCGGATTATGTTCCTTCGCTCAAGAACAAGAAGATCTGCTACATCTACATTAAGGGAAGAAAGTGGGGAAACATTCCCCTCCAGATCGATCTCAAGCTTTCCGTGGAGGACTCGCCTAATAGCGCCGGAGTTGTTTCAGATGTAATTCGCGCGGTCAAACTAGGCTTGGACCGTGGAGTTGGAGGTGCACTGACGAGCATTTCTTCATACTGTTTCAAGTATCCGCCCGTCAAGATCCCTGACGGTCTCGCGTCTCAATGGGTCGAAGACTATATTCAGGGAAAGAGAGAGCGCTAAGCCGAGACTTTCCCTGCTTTCCGTACTGCGGGAGCTTGTAGGGATTCTCCCCAATTGTGATTCAATCGGCCTCTGCTCTTCCATTCCTCGTAGTGTTCCATTACACCTGTGAACAGTAATGGAAGCCCGATTGTGGCGTCGACATGTACGGTGCATTGTTCAGCCTTCGGGTCAAGCTTTCCCCATGACTGGCTCTCCGGGAGTTCGCAACCGGACAAACCTCCGAACTTAGCATCATCTGTTGTCACCTGAATGGCATAGCTGTGCGGTGGAACGGGCATGCCGGCGATCTCCGCCATCGGGATGACTTGCTGAATGTAGTTTTTGGGGGTCCCTCCTCCGATGAAAATAACTCCAGATTTCTGCCAACGCCTCTTGAGGCTCATAATCTCAAGGTTGTCTAGCATAGGGTCATAGACCATTGGAGGTCGTCCTTGGTCAAGCTGCTCATTCCTATACACTGTCAATGCCATACCAACCGAGCTATCGGCCAACGCTGGGCAGAAGATGGGAAGGTGTTCCCTCGCGGCGGTGGCGAGAATGCCGTATTCGTCGTTGATTCGTTGTCCCATGAGCTGGAAAAACTCTCTGCTGGAGTAGCCCCGAGGCTCAAGGCTTTCGGAAAACTTCTCCACAAACTCGTCAGCCTTCGTGAAAATCACATCATCCGCATAAGTGTCGTACACCCTGTCTATTCTCATACTCCGAAGCGTTGGGTCGTCAATGTGATGGTGCGCCATGTAGTGGCGGCCACCAAGCGACTCATAGAGATCATGACTGAGATTCGCACCTGTGGATACGAGAACGTCAATCGCGTGGAAGGCGATAAGGTCACGAAGGAGACGCCTCATTCCACCAGCAATCATAGCGCCAGACAAACCGAAGAAGATTAGAGGACGATCGGGATCGCTCAGCATATGAAGCCAGATCTTGTAACACCTTCCAAGCATTCTACTCTGGAAAGATGTGGCGTTGAAGGCTTCCAAAGCTTCACTTACAGTGTGAACCTTTGCCACGTCAAAATGCTGGACAGGATGTTTGAATGCGTCTCCTCGTGGCGAGAATTGAATACGAGAAGACGAAGCCGACGCTGAAATTTTTTCGTGAGAGTTAGAATTCTTGTTAGACTTCATTTTATCCTTCTAACTTGATCCGACAATGTGTCTACCTGTTTCTATTAAAAGCTCGTGTTCTAGCACGAGTTCCGGAGATAAAAGGACAACTCTCGTTAGGCTCGCGAAAACAAAAAGGGAAAGTTGAATCGAATCGGATTCGTTGCTATGCTACGAAAGTGTGCTCCACCGTTAGCCGAACTTGGTGGACAAATGTGCTTCCTGTGATACTCGAGCCATTCAAGACGATGCCGAGGTTGATTGTATTTGCACCGGCGCGTATGTCTTGGTTTCGCAAAGCTCCAATGAGGGTGTTTTGCACGCTTGTTGCTGGAAGATTAACAGGGACTTGTCCGTTCAGTTCGACCGCTAAGGCATTGTAGCCACCAGTTCCACCAAAGTAGACAATCGTCACGAGAACTGCGCTCACCGTCGTGAATCCTTTGACCGGGGAGAACGCGAACGCGGCCGTCGCACTGACCGAACCTTCGGGGAAACCACTTGTCACACTAATCCCTGTGGTGACTATCTCACCAGTTCCCGGTTGGAAAGTCAGACCAGAGCCAACGTTCAGGACACTGATGTCGACACTGTTTACTTGCGAGGGTCGGAGTCGGCGATGGGGAGCTTGGTACGAGTCCCTCGACAGAAACAGTTCCCATGAAGATCGCGATTAGAAGCGCACTTACTATTGGTCCTTCTATTTTGTTCATTTAGTCACCTCCTTCGGGAGATTATGAATGGTGAGGTTCGTGTTTCTCCTTAATAAAAAAGGCTGGGCACTGGACGAGCTTCTCTAACGGACGAGCGTGATGGCGAAGACTTCTGCCCAATTTTAGGCCGCTCTTCGTAGAGGGGAAACCGGTCTAGGACTTTAGAATCGGCGCTTGTGTCGCTGGAATCTCGGTGGAGGACGACGAGCGGGACGTCTTCCACGACCTCGCTGGTGTCTCTCTCCACCTCTCCTCGGACCGTAAGGACGAGGCGGTAGGAAGAGTGTCGGGTATGATCTTCGACCAGGGGAAGTCAATCTGATCATCTCTTGAATGTTTGAGGAAGTTGTCCGTCTTATTCTCTCAAACATGGAGTCATCGCTTCGGCTTACGAGGGAGACCGCGATTCCGGCACTTCCAGCTCGAGCGGTTCTGCCGATTCTATGGAAGTATGTGAGGGGCTCTTCCGGTAGGTCGAAGTTGATTACATGACTTACGTTCGTGATGTCGAGGCCTCTTGCCGCAACGTCAGTGGCGACTAAGACGGCGATTTTTCCGTCGCGAAAGGCCTGCATTGCTCTATCTCTTTGACCCTGGGAAAGATCTCCGTGAATCGCCAACGCATTGTACCCCTCGACTCTTAGGGCCTGAGCAAGCCGACCAGCTCTGATCTTCGTGGAGCAGAATATGAGTCCTCTGGTTATCTTCTCGGCTTCTAAAAGGGAGCAGAGAGCTGGGAACTTTTCATTCTCTTCAGCCCACGTATACTTTTGGGAGACGGATTCAACAGCAATCTCGTCGCTATCAACGAATATTCTCAGGGGATTCTTCATGTAGTGATGGGCGAGCCTGACGATCTCGTCAGGCATTGTCGCTGAGAACAAGGTTGTTTGGCGGGGACCCGGGACTCTCTCGAGTATCTGCCTGACATCATCGATGAACCCCATGTCCAACATTCTATCCGCTTCGTCCAGCACGACAAATCGGACCCTGTCTAGGTCCACCGTTCTCCTCTCTAGATGATCGAGGAGTCTGCCGGGAGTGGCGACGATGACTTTCGTCGTCGGCCTTTCTAATTTGTTGATTTGGACCCCTATGCTCTGGCCACCGTAGACTGGCACAGTTCTTATTGGAAGGTGGCGTGCGAGGCGTTCGAATTCTCCCGCAACCTGAACTGCCAGTTCGCGAGTTGGAACTAGGACGAGTGCCTGAAGTCCATGAGCATGGTTGTCAATCCTCTGGAGGATCGGAAGGGCATAGGCGAGGGTCTTTCCTGACCCAGTGTGTGCCTGTCCGATGATGTCTCTTCCTTGAAGAATGGGGGCGATAGCTTCCGCTTGAATTGGGAACATCTCTTCGAAGCCCATATCCTTGATTCCTTGAAGAAGCCGGGGCTGGAAACCTAGGGCTTCGAACTGCTGAGCCAACTATTGTTCTGACAGTAAGTCTGCCCGCCCCATAAAGACCTTCCAGTACGAAGAAACGAAGTCACAACGAAGCAGGAAAGTCCGTTATCTTTTAACTAGGGCCTTTTGGTTCTTTTCCATAGGCTAGAAGCGTCGTCGGCGAGGCCCTCATGACGATGCTCCCAAGCTTGATGCTTCGGCATATGATCTCCGCAAAAAGTCTTGCCACAATACTCACACTTCTTATTCTGCGGTGTTACACGGCCGCATTCATCGCATTTTTCCAGATGTCAAACCAGCCTCGAACGAGACGTACTCAGGGGAAAGTCATGTGACTGGTTTAAGCTTGAGCTTGGACTTGGCTCAATTCTTGGTTGTGATTCCATTTCAAGATCAGCTCACGCAAGAGTTTCGCGCGATCGTTAGCGAGGTTCAACTTGAATACTCTCACGCGTCCGTAGTCTCTTTCCTCCACGATTCCCGCCTCTGACAGGTCGTCTAGATGCCTCTCGGCAGCGCTGTAACTTTGATCGGTTCTCTTCGCTATCTCTGTCAAATGCAGTTGCTCGACCTCAGAGAGGAGGCTCAGAATTCGTATTCTGCCGCTGCTCGAAAGAATCCTGTCTAGGGGTAGATCTTTTTCTCCGACCAAGGCTAGGCTCGGATTGAGAGGGTTGATTCGAGCCATCGGCGTATGGTGGAGGCGGGGGCCGAGGATATTCCAAGCAGGGTTGTTTTTCCTCTGAAGCCGGTGGTGGATAGCTGGGTGGAGAGGATGCCTGTAGCGTTCAGGTTCTGGACGTACTTCCAGACTTGCGTGTGGGCCCGGTATGTTTCTTTGTGTTCCTCGCAAGCCATACGGTAGGCTATCTCCACATCGCCCATGGTGGCGTATGTTGCATTGTTTCTCTCCAAGACCCGTGCTAGTGCTAGGAGTATGAGTTTCTCGTGGAGGTTAAGGTGCTGGGAGTATTCTGTGCGGAGAACAGGATACACACTGTTCGCGGCGGCTCTGATGTGATCAGGCTTCACCTCTCTCGCACCTTCCGTGTCTGCGTACTTTCCACCCCTCCAAAGTAGTTCGATGGCGTAGCGAGCATCGCCTCCAAGCGTGGCCATGTCGGCGACAAAGTTCAGAACTTCTTCGGGGACAGTTGCTTCTTTGAACGCGAGCTCTGCTCTTTCTCTCAGAATATTTTCCAACTGTGGTGTGGTGTAGTGGTCTAGGCGGATGACGTTTCGCTGGAGAGTGCTCTGAGTGCTTCTATCCAGATCTTCAAGGTTCTTGAGGTCTCGAAGGATGATTATGAGGGATAGCCTCACCGGCCGGCCAGGAAGCTCTTCTTGGATCCGCGTGAGATTGTAGAGGCTGGTGGAGCCTTCTGCTTTGATGAGCGAGTCTGCCTCGTCGAGGGTGAGGATGATGTGGAGTTTCTTGTCCTCCAGTTGATCTAGGAGGATGTGTAGTAACTCCTCGCTAGAGAACCCTCTTTGGGGGAATTGGGGGGTGAATGTCTGGAGGACCCGTTTGAGGATCATGAAGAGACTGCCACGGTACTCGCGGCAGTTGACGTGGATGTAGGCGAGGTTGAGCTTCAGGGTCTTAGCAGTGCGCTGAATGTCTGTACCGAACCGTTGCGTAAGGACTGTTTTGCCGGTTCCGATGTCACCGGTTATGAGGACCTTGGGGCTGGTGGTTCCGGGTTTGTCGATAACTGATCGGAAGAGTTCGGCGAGGAATCGTAGCTGGTTTTCTCGGTGGGGTAGCCGGGTTGGGAGCCATTCGAGGCTGAGAGGGCCTTCGTCTTTGAATATGGTGGGTTTGGAGAGGGCGTCCCGTACTATCTGGGAGGGGGCGGATAGGCTTGTTTTCTCGATCATGACGAATACTTACACCTGAAAGCTCTCAAACTATACTGATGAACGTATAAGATGAGCAGAGGTGGATAAAAGTAATCCACGCGCCCCGAGGGCCCTATGGATTGCGCAAATTCAATTCGACTCATGGCCTTTATGCTCCAATTGCCTAAGCCCAAGTCGGGATCTTAACCCAACGGTCGTCCGAAGTCTTCTGGCAAATGATCTCTTGAGTAGCTCCTCAGGTGTCTCTCGATGAGCCTTCACGTTAAAGGTCACATAGGTCGAAATCCCTGGATAATTGCAGAGATAATTCACCTCATTACCTGCCTCAGGGAATGGCTCTGGTATTCCGTACCCACGTCTCTCCCAAAGCCAGCGAGGATACAAGGTGAAGCCTCCACATCCACGAACTCTCTCCCAACCCTCAGGCATTCCCTCGTTCTTGGGTTGATAATCGTAGGACTTCCCCTTCATTTCGGGCGTTGCCCATATGTCCCAGTATCTTACCTTCGACGGAAATTTGGAATAGTCGAGAAACCAGTTAGTTGCTCCCAAGACACAATCATCGTCGTAGTAAGAATATTCCTTGATTAGTTTTCGGATTTCGGTGGTCTGGTTCAGGTAGTAGCTGTCGATACTTAGAAAGTGTTCTGTAGTGGGATTTGGTTCTAGAGCTCTCCTGTTGGCCTCGTTCCTGCGCGTCGAAAGATATTGCACTCGCTCTCTGGTCTTGAGGGGAGGATAATGCGGGAACTTATTGAACCCCGCAGTGTGACAATAGAATGGGATCTCTGGAACATTCCAAGCTTCTTCTTTTCCGCTAATACACACCGCTGTAATGTTCTCTTTCATTTCCTCAGCACATCTCGGCTCAAACGAATCTCATCTATGCCAGAAGAGTCCAGACAGTCCATCTGATCTTGAATATTGCAGCTTGTGTTGAAATACCTCAAGCAGTCTATTGTCATTTGAGCGATTTAACTTACCAACTTCTTGATTTGTGCTTCAAAACTTTCTGGGCTGAACATAGAAGCCTTCTCGGAGATCTCGTAAACCTCTTGCGCCGTCTGTTCATCCTCTAGAATCCTTTCAATCCTATCCGCAGCTTGCTGGGCCGAGTCAAACAATTGTCCTACTCCAGCCGCCTGAATTATGTCGACGGCGCCAACCCTATGCGGAGAGAAGGGGATGCATCCTGCTGCTATAGCCTCAACGAGCGCGACGCCGATACCAGCTTCGGTCCCGGTATAGAGGTATACTTTGCTCTCCTCAAGAAGATCTGGCTTCTCGCGTGTCAAAGCATCAACAAACGTGACGTTCCTAGGTAGTTCTCGCATGATCCTTTGCGAGTATTCATAATTGACGCCGCTCCGCTCTGGAGGAGTTCGCCCTACTATGTAGAAGGGATATTGCGGCAGCAATCGAGCTATTTCTGAAAAGAGTTCAATTCTCTTGTTCGGAAGTATCCTAGTGTATTGAACGACTTGTTTCTTCTTGGGGAGTTTTGGTTTGAAACTAGTGCGGCACGGAGGGAAAATCAGATTCGAGTTTTCATAGCCTTTCTCCTTAAGATCTTGCAGAACGAGAGATCCCACCGCAAAAAAGATGGCCGGGGTTGGAGAATATCTGTCCCAGAAGAGCCTTCTAATTTGATGCAGAAGGAAGTAGAATGGTTTCTTGATCGGCTTGTTTGAGTTCTCGGGACCAGACAAATTGGAACCCGGAGGATGACCAAACAAATCAAGGATGTTATACACAAAGTGGAATAGTTTTCTCTTCGGAATGTAGAACGACGACGACTGAGTGCTAAAGACCACATCTGCGTCCGTCTTACTGAGCATGGTTCTCATCTTCATCGCGTAGGGGATCCTTTGCAATGACCCAAAATATGGAAACATCGGTGAAAACAAAGCTACTTTCCTGTGATTGCACTGCCGAACAACACTGCCCAGACCAAAGAATCGCTCTGCATCAGCAGGGCTGAAGACATCGCAGGCAAGCGTTACTTTGTAACCAACTTCTTGGAGTGCCTTGCACACGTAGAGGCAGAGCAATTCGCCTCCAGCGTAGTAGGACATTTGAGGGTGAATGACCAGCGCGTTCTTAGTCATGGCCCATCGGAGATAAGCTGATTCTTCCCTCGCAGCCCATAAAGTGGGATTGGACTTGAAAAAGTAATCTCAATTGTCCTGAATCTGTTCTTTCGGGTTTGCGGGTGTCGCTAACACCCAATGAACGGGGGTTGTCGTGTATTCTCCTACCAACCTAGGCCTGTAATCATGACTTGCAAGAAACTCGCATGTTTCGCAGTCACATGAAACGCCGCTAGAACTTCTCGCACGATGCACCTCAATTGCAAGAATTGGTCTAGAGCGCTCGATGGTCCGTGCAGCACCTTTCAATATTGGGAGCTCATTTCCTTCCGCGTCTATTTTGAGAACGTCTATCTTTGCAAATTCAAAATCGTCAAGTTTCTTCACTCTGACTTGAACGGTCTTGTCATACTTGAAGCCATAATGAAGTGGATTCAGACTACCTGTTCCATCAGCCGCTCGATGCAGGAAAAAAGCCCGAATTTCCTCACGATCAGACAATGCCGCCTCCTCGACCCGAACGTTATTCGATTTGTTCAATTCAAGGTTTAGGCCGAGGATGTACCTGTTGTATGGATTCGGTTCGAAGGCGATCACATGACGGAATCGCCTGGCCATCCTTAGGGTGTAAGACCCAATATGAGCCCCTACATCAATCGCCGTATCTCCAATTATTCCGTCAAGTTCGTGATACATTTCACGGGTGCGATCCATTACGTGCGGGTCTTGGGGCTCGTTGCCCCTCGTGTAGTAGAATTTGATTCCGTCAATATCGATCCTCTTCAATGGGACTAGTTTGTCCCGTATTCTATTCGCGTAACCGCTGAAAATTCGCATAGGCGTTGTTGGTTTCAATGATCATCAATGCGGGTTAAGTTACCTATTGCATATCGTTCGATTCGGTGATTCGAAACTCGGGAAGTGGCACGATAAGCTTGCCGCCGGATTTGAGGTATTCCTGCTCTTCTTTCATGATTTCCTTCAGGAAGTGATGAGGAAGGACGAGGAAGAAATCGGGCTTGTCTCTTCGTGCTTCATCCTTTGATACAATAGGTATGTCAGTGCCCGGCGTTTTGCGTCCCCATTTTTCCGGGTTTGCGTCTGTTGCTTTCTTGATGAGGCGATGATCAAGTTCACAATACTGAAGTATAGTGTTTCCTCGGGTTGAAGCCCCGTAGACGTACACTGTCTTGCCGTTCTTGGTTTGATCTCTAATGAACTCGCTCAATTCTGACTTAACTCTCCGAACATTCTTGGCGAAGTTGGAGTACATCGAGGGCTTCATCGAAAACAACTTCTTCTCAAACTCCTTCATCATCTCCACTCTCTCGCCAACTGGGAATTGCCCCTTTCGTGCGATGAAAGTGCGGAAGCTCCCGCCATTGACATCGTTCTTCTCAACATCGAATATCTCAAGATCATGGTTGTTCAGGAGCTTGTTCATCGTTTCGAGAGAATAGTAAGTAAGATGTTCGTGCCCGATGTTGTCAAAACCATTTTGCTCAAGCATCGAACACAAGTAATTCTGCTGTATCACCCAAACGCCACGTGTGTCGAGACACTTTACAATGTCGGCCACGAAGGCGTCAGGGTCGTCTAGGTCGTAGAACATTGCGATGCTTGTGATTAGCTTGGCTTTCGTGTTAGGGAATTTCTGGTTGAACCGCTTGTATCCAAAGAAATCGTTGAAGACGAATGTTGTTCCCTTTCTTGCGTCTTCAACGAGGTTTCTTGCGGGTTCAAATCCGACTAGTTTCAGACCAGGAATCTTGTAGGATCGCAAAAGCGTCCCGTCGTTGCAGCCGATGTCTACGACAATATCGCCTTCGCCGGGGTGGACGACTTCGCACGCCTTGACGACTATGTCCTCTAGAGCTTTTCTCATAGTCGAACTTATTCCCGATCGATACCAATAGTGACGATAGAGCGAATCTCGAGGGAATGTGTGCTTCAGTTGGACTAGGTTGCATCGAGTACATCGGACCAAATCTAGGGGAGAGCGAGGGCTGTCTCCCATAGCAGTCACGAAGTCAGAGACGTGTTGATTTCCCAAGGATAAGATTCGGACGAGTTTTCTTGAGTGGCATAATCTGCATTGCCTTATCGGGGTGGCGATTGGGTCCAAGGTTTTTCTTGTCTCTTAGTGAAACTGAAACGCACAATCGATCTCTTCACTTTTCAAGTCGCCTATAAACTACATGACTTATTCGATGAAAATCTGCCCCGCGTTCGTATTCACTGGAAACTGTATGTGTTCGAAATTGCTTGATGTCAAGAATGCTCTTGGATTGCTCCTAATTGGGGGCCTGAACCGGAAGCTGGAAGGCTTATCCTCTACGTGAAGAGGGTCTCATGACCAGTATGTCAAGTCTTGAAAAACTCGCATCGGAAAAGAGTATTGAACGAAAAGGGATCCCACCGATGACTAAGAAGGAAGCCGAACCTCTCCTGCAAGTCCTTCACGGTTGGACTCTCTCCGATGGTTCGATCGAGAAAGAATTCCAATTCAAGTCCTACTTAGCCGGGTTAGATTTCGCCTACTCAGTCGGGAAGATTGCTGAAGAGCAAGATCATCACCCCGACATTTTGATCAGATGGAGACGCGTGAAACTCACTCTATCTACTCACTCTGTCAAAGGGCTGAGCCAGAATGACTTTATCGTCGCGGCGAAATCGGAAGTCAAATACCGAGAAACTAGCCCCGGTTGAAAAGAGGCACGTCGGTGTTTGGTTAGAGATACGGGCTATTCGTCAGTAGGCTTGGTTCGGAAGAAACTCTTTCTCCATCCTATAGTCCCTAGGACTACCAAACCTGTCAGGACGGTGGCTACGGCCGCTGTCGTGAGAGCCGGTCCCTGGGCGCTCAGCCAAGTCAGCTTCACTTCGAATGTTGCTAGGGCAGCGAAATCTTGGACGTTTGCTACGTGACCTCTTGCGACGACTGAGTAGGTTCCTACGGGTCCTGTCTTCGGAATCGCATAGGTCCCTTTGAAGAGACCACCTCCGATGGATGAACTTACAACGGTGATGTTGGATCCATCAGGTCTCGTTAGAGTCAAAAGCAATTGGAGGCTTGTCGAGTTAAGAGGGGTTCCACTCAGAGTTGCGAGCGTGTAGATCGCGACGGTGTCCCCCGGGAAGTACAGTGTTCCAACATCAACGCTCAGTGCTAAGCTATTGACCTGAGTAACTTGGAAACTCGCAACAGCGGATGTTCCCGTGAGTTCATCCAGAGCCTTCACCAAGTGAGGACCAGGTTGCGCATCTGGGATATTGAAAGCAAAACTAAAAGTCCCATTCGTGTCTGTTGCAAAACCCAGTAGCATATCATCGAAATCCACCATGATCGTACCTGGGCCGAAGGGAGAGACGGGAAATCCTGAGCCTTGAACTACAACCTTGGTTCCCAGAGGGCCTCTTGTTGGACTCAGGGTTAGCGCTGGGCAGGCTGCACTCCCCTTGTTCAAGGTGAAGTTGTCAAATGCAACCTTGACAAATGTATGCGTGAAGACGAAGTCGTGGCTCCAGGCGACTATGTTCAGATGTACGTCTTGCGAAATCGTGGGGCCAGTGTGGATCATAACCCAGTTTCCAGAACTCAGGTAGTAACCTGTCGCGAATCCTCCGGACCTAACCAGCCTTAGACTCCCTGATACGTCAGATGTCGCGGTTATCCCTTGAACCCCGTCGGAAAAATGAGTCAAGTAAGCTTCCCTAGGAAGACTAGGGGAGCCATCGGCGGCGCTTCCAAAACTAATCCTCTCAACCGCGAATGGCGGAGTGACGGAAAAGTCCGAGGTGAAGAAGGGCCCTGGAGTGGAGGCGAGCCCAACTCTCACCCCGTTGGAGAAAGTCCAGTTCACAAGTCGAAAGCCAACCTGGACATCGAAGTCTCCGCTTACCGTACATCGACTAGATAGTCCTGCTCCGAAGATGCCCAGTGAGGGATCGTTGGCAGAATTGGCTGGAATAGAAACCTGAACGGTTCGATTGGTCGCGATTACGGATGCGCCAGATCCTGCTTTTGTCGCAATCCACAAAGAACTGTTGAAGTTGTCGCCGAGCGATGCGACCTGGCCCTGACTGGGCGGAGAAAGTTTCGTAATAGTGGGTTTCGCCAGTCCGATCCCAAGTGCGACAACGAGAGACACTGTAATCAGAATAATGGCTCCGACGCGTCTGTTCATGAAAAAAGCCCTTGGATCGCTCCTCCCACGTGTTTTTAGAAATTAAAAGGTTCCTCTTTTTAGCCCCAAGTTTCTAGTCCCCCGAGCGGGGGACCGATAGGGTTGCTACCGTTTGGTCTTCAAATGTTCCTCTATTATCTTGAGCTTGTTTTCGATTCCGGTAAGTCTGTCAAGTATCTCCTTGAGTATTCGTACGCTTTCGTCATTTCTTTGAATATACTGGCTTGAGGGCCTCAGGGGGGAAGGAATCGGTTCAATCGGCGTAGGATGGAGAGGATCAAACGGTCGTCTAGGTTCCATTGCCGCCCCAGCATACCAAACACATGGTTTTTGACTCTTTCTAGATTCTTTTAGGCGTGCTACTCGGGCAGAATCTGAAAGAATTATAGGAGGAGAATGGGCCGTTGATTCCATGAACTTCGAACGTATAATCTTCAGGAGCTGGTTCTATCTGAGAGTTGGCTACGCTACCTACATAGCCTTCTTCATCGGCTTTTTGAGCAGCATCACGGTAATCTACAAGCTCGCGATAGCCGACACGTCGTTGGTATCGCTCTTTCCACACTTGACAGAGTTCGCCATTGTGGCAATCATCATATCCTCTCCTATCAGCGTCGTGATCGGCCTTTTGCACATGCGCCGGACCGCGGCATACGCAGCAGACGCTTCGGTTTCAATGGAGGCCAATCCCTATGTCTACAAACTAGTTCCGGGCAAGGAGCGAGAGGTGGTCATTCCGCTCTCAATATTGACGGCGCGCGTTCTGCTGAAGCTCGCTGATGATAGGTTGACTGTTGACGAGAAGCGGGAGCTCGAAGAGGTTCTAGCGAAGGCTGACAAACTGGTCATGGGCCAGTCCGTCGGATTAAGAAAGTAGATACTCCTCCTTCGGAGGTCGGTAGAGTCATAGCATCTAGCCGAAGTATTTGCGGACCATCTTGACGCCGACGTCGCTTGCTGCCCATTTTTCGCCGTTGAACTTGACTGCTCCCAGTCTTTCAAGATTCGCTAGGTGTTCGCCTAGCTTCTCGGCTGGGAATCCTTTCTCTTTGTGGCCTGGGTAGACGTCGCCTAGCGCCTTCGCGACTTCTTTTGCGCTCTTGGGGGTCTCGCAGATCCTGACGATCTGTATGTTTACTTCCGTTGTGGTAAGGATCCGGAATATTTCTTCTTCTGAGAGGCGGGGTTTTGTCAGGCTGAAGCTGACCGCTCCGGATGCTTGTGAGGGGCCGGTCTTTGGTCCATGTCTTCTGCGGCGTATGATCCTGTAACTAATTAGGCCCCACGTTGCGGCAAGCATTGACCAGAGAAAGGTTGGGTTCCCTAGGAGCCCGATGATGTCTTCGAATTGTAGTGCTACTATCATTTCTATCTCACCCTGTGCAGTGCGGCCATTTCGATTCCTGCTGGACCTACGCGGTATGCGTAGACTTTCATGTCTCCGAGTGCTCCTGGCATTTTCAATACTCGCATCTTCCTAGCATAATCCTCACTCCCGAAGGGTTCTGTTGAAAGGTCAACAACGCCATCGCTTAAGTGCTGAACAGTGTTCTCAATGTGTTCAGTGTGAATCCCCTTAGACGCTAACAATAATGCAAGTCCTCCAGTAGACCGGACATGATTCTGTAGGATCTTCAAAGTCTGCTCCACCGCGGGAAAAGGTGCTGAACGGATGATATCGCTCAAGCTATCAATCACAATTGTAGTCGTGCCCAGAGGCGTGATGACTCGGGGAAACTCCTTGGCCAGTAGGTTGGCTGGGCCGATGTCCCATGAGACCTCGCCTGAGATCTTTTCCTTTTTCATGCTGAAGCTGTCGATGAACCACATCTTTCTCTTCTCAAAGTAAGTGTCAAGGTTCCAGCCGAACACAGCCATCTCTCCCACGACATCTTCCCATGACCGTCCCGTCGTGAAATAGACCGCAGGCCGACCTTCCGATAGGCCTTGGTAGAGAATCTGTTCAGCGCACGTAGTCATTCCTGTGTCTGCTTCGCCGAGAAACGTGATTATGCTGCCTGATGGTAGGCCGCCGATCGACTCGTCAAACGCTCCAATTCCGCTTCTAATATTCGCCATTTTTTTCTACGCTTCGCCTATTGCTGTCCTTGTCGGTCCTGCCTGTTCTGGTACTGGTCCTGGTACCCTCGCTGGTATCCTGCCTCGTCGGGGGTTGATTGTTCCACTTGAACCCCTTGTTCCACTACCCCTGCCCCTTGGGATACTGGGATGTTACCTGTCACGACTTCTTCGATGCCCGTGTTACCGCCGGCTTCGGCGCTTTCTCCCGCTAGTGCTGTGGAGGCGCCTGTGGCCGTGGCTGACACTTCGAACACCGACTGGGCCTTTGATGACGATGCCGTCGGGTCCGATGGCGAACGCATAGTCGTTCAAGCTGTGGCTTGTACCTCGCATCTTCCGGACGAATAGCTTCCTTATCGGCGAACTCTGGCGGACGAGAGATAGAACCATGACTCCTGTTGCTAGGAATTCTTCGATGCCGAAGCGGCTGATCAATCCTGAGCCTTCAACGATTTCAGTGGTCATCAGTGTCGTGCATCCGACGTCTTTCAGTAGAAGACCCACTTCTAGGAAAATCTCTCGTAGAGTGTTCAGGTCGGTTACTCGGAAGCCGAATCCTGGCAATGAGTCGACTACGAGTCTTGTTGCTCCGAGCTGTTCTACGAGTATCTTGACCTCGGAGAGTTTTGATCGTAGGTTGTAGAGGATTGATTGGAGGCTTTCTTGTTCGGTGACTTCTGATTCGACGCGTTGGTAGACCGCATCAACCATTCCGATTTTTTTTTCCTGTTCTAGTTTCTTGAAGTCCCAGCCAAAGCGCAGCATGTTCGCCTTGAACTCGGAGGGTGGTTCTTCGGTGCTGACGTAGACTCCTGGTTCGCCGAACTTTGTGGCTCCTTTGTAGAGGTACTGTCCGCAGCATATCGTCTTCCCGCAGCCCGCTCCTCCTGCTAGGAGAACTCGGGCGCCTTTGGGGAAGCCGCCTTCGAGAACGTGGTCCAGGCCTGGGATCCCAGTATGGACCCTTTCGATCGCGGTTTCCATAATGGACCAAAGGCTAGGGCGGCTGGAAGCTACCATAAGGCTACAGTAACCCTGTGGCCAATCCACAGGTTACACCACCGATCATTTCACAATCAGACCCTTCCAAGAGGGTCAGGCGTTTAATGGGCAACCCTCGCTGTCTATCACAAAAGGGTTGGACCAAATGGGCTCTCAGGGCAGAATAGCGACCGTTTGCAGCCCGTGCACGGAGTTCCCAAACTCTATGTCTTGTCTTCAAGAACAAGCATCGTTTTCTCGTAACAATTCCTTTCGCGTAACTTTCCTTTCTCCTAACTATTCTCTTTCGCTAACTACTGTGTGACCCCCCAGGGGTGGTGATTTTCCCGTGCCCCGCCCTTCGTGAAAACGCCAGGAATTCACGTTCACCAATCGCTACCTGGAGGTTCTTCCTTCGTGAAATCGGCCACCGCCACCCATTATCTCAGCACAAACCGAGCGATCGAAGAAAATCGGTTCTCTAGACACCGTCAACCGGCAAGAGACGCAAGCCTGCAGGCTCCCGAAACTAGGGTCTCCAAGCCCCGCTCGGCTAGCCGACTTTGAATGACGACAATCATAACCACAGCGATGCTGATTTCTTGGACCCTCGCCGGGAAACGAATATTCTCCGTCTCGGTTCCCCAAAGGGTTTTTAGCTCGAGGACTGGGGCTCCTCGAAGCTTCAGGCGAAAAAAGGGAATGCCAGAGCGAGGATACTCAGTTACGGGCTTGGACCCAGACCGTACTGTGAAGTGTTCTGGCCGTCAACTCCGCATATCTCCGAAAGCGTCTGTTGAGCTCTGTCGAACGATCCGAGGAATGAAGCTTCCTGACGCGAAAAGGCTTCTCGAACGGGTCATTGAGTTGAAACAGGCAGTCGCCTACCGCAGGTTTCACAAGGAAGTCCCGCACCGGCGACAACTGAACGAGCACTTCTACGCGGGCCGTTTTCCACAGAAAGCTGCTGGCAGACTCTTCAAGCTGTTAGAGGAGTTGGAAGCGAATGCCGAGTATCGCAACCTCGACACGGAACGGTTGAAAATAATTCATGCGGCCGCGCAGCGCGGGACAAAGGTTCCCAAGCGAAACCCGCGAGCCTTCGGTCGATCCGATCTTTTGCAGGGAACGATGACGCACATCGAACTTGTCGGCTACGAGCTGGAATAATCGTTGTCAGTTACCAAGTATTTTGTCAAAGATGTTTCTCGACGTCTTGAGATTGACGAGCACCTCGCGTTGGAGCTAAAACGTGCCGGATACAGCCACGTCGAGCTCACAAAGAGCCCCGTTGGCACGAGAGTCGTGATCTATGCTGCGAAACCCGGGATGGTCATTGGCCGAAGAGGCCAAAGCATTCGAGATCTTACAAAAGTGCTAGAGGAAAAGTTCCATATCGAAAATCCGCAACTTTCCGTTGCAAACATTGACGTCCCGGAGCAGGACCCTAAGGTTGTCGCGTCACAGGTTTCTCAAGCACTCCAGAGAGGCGTCCACTTCCGACGCGCAGCGTATTGGGCCATCCAGCGAGTAATGGAATCCCAAGCACTCGGCGTCGAGATCACGATCCGGGGAAAACTCACAACAGAACGATCACGGTTCGAGAAGTTCAGGGCCGGCTACTTGCCAAGGGTCGGAGATCCAGTGTTGAAGAGTGTGAAGACAGCCGTCGCCGATGTTCAGTTGAAGCAGGGCCTTTTCGGAATCAACGTCCGCATCCTACCACCCCAGATGAATTACATTGACAAGCCTATCATGCTAAACCCGCCCGCAGACACCACGCCCCCAACGGTTACAACGGCGAAGGAAGCTGAGCCGGTTGCTATGCCCGTGGTAGAGGTCGAGGTGGAGACCGTGGTCGGGGATGTTCCGGTTGTTGTAGAGGACAAGGAGGAAGAGGAAACTGGCGATTCTGAGAAAGCGTGAGCTCAACCAGATGCTCCCCGAAGAGCGCCGAAAGAAGGTAACAGAACTGCGTGCCGAACTAACCAACATTCGAACGTCAGTAAAGTCAGGCGGAACCGTGGATAACCCGGCGCGGATACGCGAGCTCCGCAAGACAATCGCCCGGCTCCTGACAGCTGAGAACTCCCCCACGAAACCATCACCGGAGGCTGCTTAGACCATGATAACTTCACAGAACATCAGGGCTCATGAATGGATCGGGCTCATAGTCAAGATAGCAAAATCCACAGACCCGACCCTCCAAGGACTAGAAGGCGTAGTCCGGGACGAGACGATGAACACGTTCACCATCGAAGCAAACGGAAAACTCCGGCAAGTCCAGAAACATAAAACAACCTTTCGAGCAAAGCTTCCGACTGAGAACGTGGAGGTCGATGGCTCTCTATTGAGGTTCCGGCCGGAGGACAGAGTGAAGAAGGGATTGCGGAAATGGTAGTTCGAAACACGGGACTGAACGTCAAAGCCCCAAAAACAGGGTGCAACGATCCCCTCTGCCCATTCCACGGACACCTCTCCGTCAGAGGAAGAGTCTTCGAAGGAACAGTCGCAGGCTCGCGATCCCCCAAAACCGTCTCTGTTGAACGAGCATACCTACACTACTACACGAAATATAGCAGATACGAGAGGCGCAGAAGCAAGACGCTCGCCCACAATCCTCCATGCATATCCGCGGCAGAGGGCGACAAGGTCACAATAGCAGAATGCAGGCCTCTAAGTAAAGAAGTCACCTTCGTCGTGGTGGAGAAGACCGGAGGCGTGGCCTAGTGCCCGCGCCAAAGACCCGAGCAGTCAGCGCCCGGGGAATGATCGAATACCGGCCCAAAGTCGCACGCGGTCTACCGGTCGGGTCCAGGATGACGTGCGCTGACAACACTGGCGCTAAGGAATTGAAGCTAATCAACGTCCGTGGCTACCATGGCCGACTACGACGTGTTCCAGCAGCCTGCGTCGGAGACATGGTAATGATTACCGTAATGAAAGGCTCACCCAGCCTAAGAAAACAAGTCTTCCCAGCCGTCGTGGTAAGACAGGCGAGAGCAATCCGGCGTCCTGATGGCACGCGTCTCAGCTTCGAAGACAACGCAGCAGTCATCATGACCCCTGAAGGCGAGCTCAAAGGCACCGAGATCCGCGGACCCGTAGCGAAAGAGGCTGCCGAGCGCTGGCCGAGGGTCGCGAACCTAGCGAGCACGGTGATCTAGAATGGTTACCTCCAAGCCGTCCAAGCAGAGGAAGATGTTCTTCAACGCCCCACAACACAGACGACGCCGAATGCTCGCCGCCCGACTCTCCGACGATCTTACAAAGAACCACAAAGTCCGACGGCTCCCAGTAAGGACCGGCGACAGCGTCCGCGTAATGCGAGGAGACTTCGCGGGGCTCGAAGGAAAGGTCCAGCGCGTAGACTATTCCAACGGCAGAATCTTCGTAGAGGGAATGTCGCGAGAGAAAGCCGCCGGCGTCGCCTCCCAGCTTCCCATCCACGTCACGAAAGTCCGGATAACCAACCTCAACCTTTCAGACAAATGGCGAAGCGGACTATTGGCCGAGAGAGGAAAAACCAGAGAGGAGTAAAGAGATGGCGCGAAAGTTCGGTCCCAGACAGCTAAAACGGGAACCCTCACCCGGCTTCTGGCCAATCCACCGGAAAGAACACACGTGGGCACCTAGGACACACCCGGGACCCCACGCGCGCGAAAAAAGCCTACCACTCATGGTAATCGTCCGCGAATCACTCGGGCTCGCGAACATTGCAAAAGAGGCGATCAGAATCATAGGCCAAGGGAAAGTCAAGGTTGACGGGGTTGTCCGACGTGACCGCCGATTCCCCGTGGGGTTGATGGATATAGTCCAGATCGAAGGTATACCGCAAGTCTACCGGGCCCTGCCAAGGCCGAACAGGGGACTCGTCCTATCCCCAGCTCAGGACAAGGAAGCTGGCTACAAGATTTGCAAGATAGTGGGAAAACAGAATGTGCCAGGTGGAAAGTTACAGTACAGCTTCCATGATGGAAGAACCCTGCTTACAGGGGCAAAGGACGCGAGGCCGGGTGCCGAGGAACTCGCAGTCGGAGGCGCAGTTCAGCTGAGCTTCCCAGTACAGAAAATTGTCAAGTATGTTCCATTCCAGGTCGGAGCCCTCGGACTCGTTATCGACGGAAGAAACCAGGGATACTATGGAAAGATAACATCCATCACCCCGGGAACCTACGCGCGCCGGAAAATCGTGAGAATCGAGACAGGCGCAGAAGGCTTCGAAACCCCAGCCGACTATGTCATACCCGTCGGAACTGAATCCCCGCTCGTCACACTGGAGAAGTAAACCTCATGCAAGCAACTGAGACTCCAACCAAAACGAATCAAATGCTGAACATCAGAATCGGAAAAGTCACAATCAACATCGCCACAGGGAAATCAGGCGAGCCACTGGAGAAGGCTAAGAAGGTGCTAACCCAGCTAACCAACAAAACCCCGACTACCAAGCTTGCAAAGAAAGCGATCAAGGACTGGGGAATCCGCAAGGGCGAACCCATAGCCACGGTCGTCACGCTCCGGCGCGAAGAAGCCGGCCAATTCCTTACCCGAGCTCTCGATGCAGTCTCGAACAAAGTCAACAACTCCTGCTTCGACGACTATGGCAATTTCTCCTTTGGAATCAAGGAACATATCGAAATACCTGGCACAAGATACGTTCCAGAGCTGGGCATCTTTGGCGCCACCGTCCACGTCACACTCGAGCGCCCGGGCTACCGACTGAGAGCTCGCTCAATCCGTCCAGCGAAGATCGGGAAACATCACTACGTCTCGAAAAAAGATGCAATCCAGTTCATCCAGGAAAACTTCAGAACACAGGTAGGAAGCTGACAACCAAGAAATGGCTAAGATAAAACCGAAGAAAATCCGAAAGTATGGCAAAGGTGCGAGACCATGCAAACGCTGTGGCCAGTACGGACCTATCGTGCGAAAGTACGGGCTGAACTTCTGCCGACAGTGCTTCAGAGAAGTTGCAGTTGGCCTCGGATTCAAAAAGTACATGTGATCACACAATGGAACCAATCTCAAACATGTTCTCAGCCATCCTCAACAACGAGCGCAGACACAAACACGACTGCATCGTCTACCCAGCCTCGAAGCTCATGGGACAAGTGCTGCGGGTGATGCAAAAATACGGCTACGTAGGCGAGTTCGAGTTCGTAGACGACGGCCGGGGTGGAAAGTTCAAGATCCAACTTCTAGGCAGGGTAAACAACTGCGGCAGCGTCCGACCCAGATTCTCCTCCACCGTAACAGAATACGAGAAATGGGGAAAACGATACCTCCCCTCCAGAGACGTCGGAATCCTAATCGTAACAACACCAAAGGGCGTTGTCGCACACAAGGAAGCGAGAGAGATGGCATCCGGCGGCCTACTCTTGGGCTACGTTTACTAGGTGGACAATATGGCGCGTTTCGAAACCCTTCAACGCACGATCCAGGTCCCCGACGGGGTCACTGTCCAAGTCGAGGGGAAAACGGTGAAGGTTAAAGGCCCGCTCGGAACGCTCCAAGAGGACTTGTCGCACTTGCCGGTTACCTTCACCCAGAGCGGTAGAGAGGTCCAGGTCTCAGTCACCTGGCCTCGTAAACGAGAGATCGGAATGCTAGGCACGGCCGCGGCCCATATTCGGAATATGATCAGAGGCGTAACCAAGGGCTATAGGTACAATCTTAGAACGGTGTACGCTCACTTCCCAGTCACCGTAAAGGTCGACGAAAAAGCTAGAGAACTCAAAGTAGAAAACTTCACAGGCGAAAAGACACCTAGATCCGCCCAGATACTTGATGGCGTGAAAGTCGCTGTGAAAGGCGACGATATCACGGTCGAGGGAATAGACATCAAAGCTGTAAGCCAAACAGCGGCCAACATTCAGAACTCGACAAAGATCAAGAAGAAAGATCTCCGCGTCTTCCTTGACGGCATTTACGTAGACACGAAGACCAGTCTCGAGACACCTGCCGGGCCGGCGAAAGTGAAGTAGAAATGGCGGACATGAGCAAGCACGCGTTCAAGCGTCAGGAGAGCTGGCGGTACAAGCGCGTAAAGCCAGCATGGCGGCGTGCCCGCGGTGTTACGAGCAAGATGCGGAAGGAGGAGGCAGGATGGCCCCCGAAAGTCAAGGTTGGCTATGGCACGGCGGCGGCAACCAGAGGTCTGCATCCGCGCGGACTACGGGAATATCTCATCCATAGACTGCCAGAACTTGAAGGACTGGACCCAAAGATCCATATCATCAGAATCTCCGCTCGAGTCGGAGAACGGAAAAGACTAGCTTTGCTTGACGAGATACGCCATCGAAACTTCCACATCGCCAACCCAGGCAAGGAAGAAGAGAAACCGGTCATAACCGAAGAGCCAACCACAGAAGAGGCCCCACGTTCGAAACAAACGAAAATTCCATCCACACCAAGCGAGACAGAGGATGCAACAGAGGAAAGCGCTGAGCCCGAAACGATGGAGGAGTCAGCGACGGACAAAGTTAACGAGGAGGAAGAAGACAAGTGAGCCTGAAAAGCCAGAGGCGTCTAGCGGCTAGTCTTCTCGGCTCGGGGGAGAGCAGAATCTGGATAGACCCGGAGGAAACAACAAGGGTCGAGTCCGCAATTACCCGCCAGGAAGTCAAGTCGCTGATCGACAGCGGCAGGATACGATTACTACAGAAGAAAGGAGTTAGTAGAGGCCGCCACCGGTCGAAATCCGGCCGACGAAAGAAAGCTGGCAGCCGAAAAGGTGGGCAGAAGCCGGGCAAGGAAGCATGGGTCTTGAAGATCAGAGCGATCCGCCGACATCTCCGATTCTTGCGAGACAAGCGACAGTTGGCCCCTGCTAGCTACAAGCTTCTGTTGGGCATGTCGAAAGGAGGAGCGTTCCGTAGCCGCTCCCACGTCGATGAGTATGTAAAGGCCCACCAGCTACAGAGGAAGCGCTAAGCGATGGCTGACGGCCCGCGCTACTCAGTTCCGTTCAGGCGCAGACGAGAAGGCAGAACAGACTACAAGCTTCGCCGAGCCCTTGTCCGTTCAGGGAAACCGAGAGCAGTTGTCCGGGTAACCAACAAGTATGTTTACGTTCAGATTACAGATGCCGAGCTGCGTGGGGATATCGTGCGGGCTGCGGCAACATCCAAGGAGCTCGCGAAGATGGGATGGAAGGGAGCGACAGGAAACATTCCATCAGCATACCTAACCGGCGCGTTGGCCGCGAAGCGCGCTCTGGCGAAGGGAGTCAAGGAGGCCATTCTAGATATCGGCTTGAAGTCCTCAACCAAAGGCTCCAAGCTGTTTGCCGTCTTGAAAGGTCTCTCGGATGCCGGGCTCGATGTTCCGCACTCCGATGGCCCGCTACCCGACAAGGGCCGGATCGGTGGAGCCCACATTTCCGAGTATGCCAAAAAGCTCTCAGGGGAAACAGATGTGTACCGGAAAACGTTCAGCGGTTATCTGAAGCGCGGTTTGAAACCGGAAGAACTATCGAATCATTTCGAAGAGGTCAGGCAACGGATTCAGTCGGCTCCGATTGAGGCGAAAGCATGAGCCAGAGACCATACCAGGGAGGCGGCGGGAGGCCCGGGCAAGAAGTAGGGTGGGTCCCGAAGACGAAGCTTGGAAAGCTCGTCCAAGCAGGCGAGATCGTCTCGATGGAAGAGATCTTCACACAAGGAATGAGGATCAAAGAGCCAGAGATAGTTGATACATTGTTGCCAAACATTCAGCAAGAGGTCCTCGGGATTGGTTTCGTCCAAAAGCAGACTGATGCCGGTGAGAGATCAAGATTCCGAGCCATAGTCGCTGTGGGAAACGGTGACGGTTACATTGGCGTCGGGGAGGGAAAAGCACGGCAGGTTCGCACGGCCATTGACAAGGGGACGATACAGGCGAAGCTGAACGTTGTCCCTGTGCGTAGGGGATGTGGAAGCTGGGAATGCCGCTGTGGCAGACAACACACTGTGCCATTCAGCGTTGTTGGGAAGTGTGGAAGTGTGAGAGTGCACGTTCTTCCAAGCCCTAGAGGACTCGGACTTGTCGCTGGCGAGATACCGAAGCAGGTTTTGAGGCTGGCTGGGGTCAAGGATTGTTGGACGCGAACCTACGGGTCCACCTCAACCCTGACATCTTCTGCGCTTGCAGTGTTCGATGCCCTGGTGCAGACATACAATGTAGTTACACAGCAGGACTGGGTGGCGTAAGAGTGCCAGAATCTGCCAATCAGCCTGTCATTCTCGCCGTTCGTATCCGGGGGACTGCGACCGATAACCCAGACTTGAGGAGAACAATGGAGATCTTGAAGCTTGAGAGTACGTTCCGCGCGCGGCTCCTAGACAACAGCCCTTCTACACTAGGGATGTTGCGCTCCGTTAAGAGTTTGGTCGCTTGGGGGCAGGTTAACCCTGACGTGATGGAGGCGTTGTTGCGGAAGAGAGCGGAGAGAGAGGGAAACAAGAAGCTGGATGAAGATTTTGCAAAAGTCTTCTTCAAGAAAGAGAGTATTGCCGATCTCGCGAAGTCGATCGTCGCCGGGGAGATTGGTGTCAAGAATCTTTGGTTGGCTGGCGTGAAACCGAGGTTCAGGCTCCATCCTCCAAGAGGCGGCTTCAAACGAAGCACAAGAAGAGCTGCAACCGATGGGGGTGAGCTTGGCTACCGGGGCGAAGACATCAACCGTCTCGTCAAGCGAATGATCTAGCCCCGCGTTCCTCGGTAGCGCAAACTCCAATATAGTTCCCAGAATATTCTCGGTCGGTCTCCTATGGCTCACAGCAGAGACTCAACCAGAAAGAAACGCACACGTCGGTCAGGATGGTGGTTCGACATATTCGAGGAAATGGACCGCATGGACCGCTTGATGGACGAGATGATGCGGAAAGCAATAGAGATGCCGAAGATGAGCGAAGGACCTCAACCCTTCGTCTACGGATTCTCAATGTCCGTTGGAGAGGATGGTAAGCCCGTGATCCGAGAGTTCGGCAACGTGGAACCGACCTCTCGGGGGCCCTTACTGAAAGAAGAACGGGAACCGCTCGTGGATGTTCTCCAAGAGGGTAATGAAGTGGTCGTTGTAACCGAACTGCCAGGAGTAGAGAAGGAACACATCAAACTCGAATCCACCGACAGGGCGCTAAAGATCGCAGTAGAATCAGCCAAGAGGCGCTACTTCAAAGAACTCGAACTGCCCCATCTAGTCGATCCACGAACCGCAAAAGCCACGTACAAGAACGGGGTGCTTGAAGTCCGATTCACCAAGAGCGACGAGAAACGACCCACAAGAGCCATTCAAGTTGAATAGCGAACTCCGGTTCACGCGTGTCTGGGCATTAGACCTTCTATCTATGATGACAGTGTGTTTGGGTTGGATTTCTGGTCTTGCGAGAGAGCAATTTCCTGAATCTTAATAATCGATAGTCAACGCCCGTAAGCCATGCTTCCTGGTGTTAGGGTTCACGACTTGCAGAAGAACGTGGACGAAAGGGGATTCTTCGCTGAGATTATGCGCCAAGACTGGAGACAGCTGCTCGGAGACGACACAATCGTCCAAGCCAACTTGTCCTACAGCTTCCCTGGGATGATACGTAGTTGGCACCGGCACAACAGGGGCCAGGTAGATTACTTTGTAGTCCTCGTTGGGTCTATTAAGATCTGTGCCTATGACGACGCACAAGGGTCTCCGACAAACGGCCAAATGGACGAAGTTGTTGCAAGTGGGGAACAGCTGCAAGTGGTGAGGATTCCTGGTAATTATTGGCATGGGACTAAGACCTTAGGAGACAAGCCATCCCTCACCATCTACTGCGTAAACCGACTCTACGACTTGAAGAATCCGGATGAAGACCGAAGGCCGTGGAACGATCCCACCATCGTTGATGCGAAAACGTCGAAACCATACGATTGGAACAAGCCTCCCCACAAGTAGAAGGCTGAATCGGGAAATCGTTAATGCGTTCTGTCCTCGATTGCCTCTGAGTGAGCCCAGGTCTTGGAAAGGATTCTAGTCACCGGTGGGTTGGGATTCATTGGAAGTAACTTCGTCAGGCACATCCTTGGATCGACGAAGACGTTTGAGATCATCAACGTTGACTACGTAGGTCCTTCCAGCAACCCAGCCAACTTAGACTCTCTACGAGGTGACCTACACTACAGTTTTGTTAAAGGGAGCATCTCGAATCCGAGGCTCTGCCAAAAGGTAGTGGGCAAAGCTGACTTTATTGTCAATTTCGCAGCCGAGACTCATGTCGACAGAAGCATAGGTGCGCCCAACCCATTCCTTGAAAGCAATGTGATCGGGACCTTCAATCTATTGGAGGCAAGTCGACAAACCGACATCAAGAAAATCATACACGTCTCCACGGATGAAGTCTACGGTTCTATTGACTCAGGTTCTTTTAATGAAGAGAGCCCGCTGAACCCGTCTAGCCCTTATTCCGCAACAAAGGCAGCAGGCGACATGATGGCCAAGGCGTGGTATGCGACGTACAGAGTTCCTGTTGTGATTCTCCGTTGCACAAACAACTTTGGCCCCTACCAGCATCCTGAGAAATTCATCCCTAAGGCCATCATCAGAGCCCTCAGAGGATTGCCGATACCGTTGTACGGGGGAGGAGAGCAAGTTCGCGACTGGATTTATGTCGAAGACTTTTGCACCGCAATACAACACTCTCTCGACAGGGGCGAACCAGGTGAGATCTACAACGTATCCGCTGGCAACGAACTCACGAACCGAGAAGTGGCGCAATCGGTGCTGGAAAAGCTGGGGAAACCATCGAGCATGATAGCCGACACTGAGGATAGGCCAGGTCACGATTTCAGATACAGCCTCTCATCAAATAAAGCCCGACGAAAATTACATTGGAGGCCATTGAAGACTATGCGTGAAGCATTGGCTCTCACTGTCGACTGGTACCTTGCAAACAGGAAGTGGTGGAACAGTCTCGCATCTTTCAAGGTGCTGTCGCCACAACCTTGGAAAGAGAAGTGGTAGACAATAAGATTGCTAGTTACGGGAGCGAGTGGTCTCCTAGGCAATAGGCTTGTAGAACTCGCGCTACAGAGGGGGCACGACGTTATCTCATGCTACAAGGACCATGCTCCTCTTCTTGGCAAGCCACTTGCCCTTGACCTTATCCACGACACCGAGGTCAGGAAGGCTTTCTCAGAAACTCATCCAGATGCCGTCGTGAATACTGCGGCAATGACGGACGTTGATAGGTGCGAATTGGAGCCTGAAGCTGCATTCGCAGCTAACGGAATATCCGTTTCTAACTTGGCAAGAGCAGCCAAGGAGACGAACTCGTTCATAATTCAAGTGTCGACCGATTACGTCTTCGACGGTGAGAAAGGAAATTATTCCGAATATGATGAAACGCGTCCCATTAACAAGTACGGTGAATCCAAATTGGAAGGGGAGCGGGCTGTAATGAACGAGCTTGACGAAAAAACGTGGTCGATAGCTCGGTCAAGTGTGGTCTATGGTTGGGGGCGGGCTAGCAGGCCAAACGCTGCAACATTTGTCTATGAAAAATTATCCAGAAGAGAGGGTATTCGGATGGTTCGCGACCAGTTTTCCAGTCCCACTTTCAATACGAGCCTGGGAACTATGTTAATCGAAATCGCGGAGCGCAAATTACCTGGAATACTGCACACTTCTGGAGCTACTCGGTTGAGCCGATTCGATTTCGCAGTCGGGCTAGCCAAGACGTTCGAACTCGACGCGACTCTGATAAAAGCTGTACACGCGAGAGATTTGCGATGGAAGGCAAAGAGACCTGCAGACTCGTCTTTGAATGTAGGGAGAGCCCAGGAATTGCTTCGTGAATCTCCTCTCAACATTGGAAGTGCTTACGAGGCGTTGCGTCGCGAGCACGTCGACGAGGATTGATTGGAAGGTCCTCAGATCCAAAAAAATCTTCTCGACTGAATCTAGAGGCTGACAAACGAGCTTTCACCTAAGACAAACCTTCTAACTGCTGATCGATTGTTGAGGTTTGAGACTATTTTCGAGTTCTTGCCGATGATACTATCCATTATTCGTTCCTTACAACTTATGGTCGTCCCATCGAGAACTATGCTATTCTCGATCTCAGCTCCGAGTATCTTCACTCGACTTCCAATGGAACTGAAAGGTCCAACGGAGGCCTCGTCCCCAATCTCAGAGCCTTCCCCAATCGCCACGGGACCTCGGATCGACGCGCCTCTTCGAATCACTGTCCCCTCCGCGATTTCGACACTTCCATAAACGCTCGCGCCATCCTCAACATTCCCTTTGATAGAGGTCTTTAGATCGTTTAGTACGAGCTGGTTGGCCTCCAGAATGTCCTCGGGACGCCCGGTGTCCTTCCACCACCCTGATACCGTATGGTAGGTCACTTTTCCCCCTTTTTCTAGGATGCTCTGAATCGCCTCAGTAATCTCCAGCTCGTTTCTCCAGCTGGGTTTTAGCGTCTCTATGACTCGAAAAATGGATGGACGAAGAAAGTAAACGCCTGTCAAAGCCAAGTCGCTGAGAAATTGCTTCGGCTTCTCGACGAGCTTTACGATTTTCTCGTCTTGAATTTTGACTACGCCGAAGCGGCTCGGATCCTTGACTTTGCTGACGACTACCATTGCATCGGCGCCAGAGTCTTGGAACTCCTTCGCCAGCTTGGGCATGCTTTCTTTCAGTAGGTTATCGCCCAAGTACACTGCGAATGAGTCGTCGCTAAGGAATTTTTTCGAAATCAGTACAGCGTGAGCTATTCCTCGAGGGTCAGGCTGTTCAATGTAAGTGATTCTAACATTAAACTTTGAACCGTCCCCGAAGGAATCGATGATTCCTTCCTGAAGGGGGCCCAGCACGATTCCAATTTCCTTAATTCCAGCGGATCTCAGGTGCTCAAATCCATACATCAGCATCGGCTTGTTCGCGATGGGGAGCATGTGCTTGTTACCAGTGTAGGTTAATGGCCTTAGCCTTGTCCCATGTCCACCGGCCAGCAAAAGTCCCTTCATTCGAAACCTGCCTGAATGTGTCGGTCGCCCATTTCCGCGGTGACGTATTAAGCCTATGAGTTTCGGCCTTGAAAATTGGCGTTAATCCTCGCGAAGCGAATGCTTAAGCTCGAACGCTTTCGCGAAGCATAAAACCCCTATCTTTCTAACGGGTGTGGTGGAAGGTTTGTGATAGAGCCATGGGTCGTCATTGCGGTCGTCTCCCTCGCTTTCAGCATTCCGGTCCTCATTGCTTCGTATTATACCGTGATCCTATTCGTAAGCTCCCTCCGATATCCCAGATCGTTGGGAATTGCTGACCTTTCAACTAGTAATCGTCCTACCGTTTCGATTCTGATCGCTTCCTATAACGAGAAGTTTGTGATCGGGCGAACACTTGACGCGATCAAAGATCTCAATTATCCAAAGGAGAAACTTCAGGTCGTTGTAGCTGACGATTCCTCGGACGAGACTAGAGCGCTAATAGACTTGAAAGTTGAAGCGCTAGAGTCTAGCGGAATAACCGCACTAGTCTCAAGACGGGAAACGAGAGATGGTTTCAAGAGTGGTGCCCTCAACCATGCAGCGCCATTCCTGAACGGCGAGTACGTCCTACTTCTGGACTCTGATTCAACTGTGACACCGAACGTACTCTCCAGAGGACTTGCCGCATTTGGGTTAGACCCTAAGATAGGTTTCGTGTCATTTCGCGTTGGTCACTACAACAGAGATCAGAACCTGATTACCAGGCTATTCGCTCTGCAACAGGACCAAGGGGACACAATAACAAAGATGGGGTCGTACTCTCTCGATGCCCCCTACTCATTCCAGGGGGGATTCACTTTGATGTTAACACGAGTCCTACGACTGGTTGGGTTTTGGACCAACGACTCCGTAGTTGACGATGCCGACCTTTCATGCAAGATATACTGTTCGGGATGGAAGGGGATCTATCTGAGCGATGTTAAGATCTTCTGCGAGGATCCCTCTACTTTAGAGATTTGGAAGAAGCAGGCGGCTAGGGTCGCCCAAGGTTGGGCCAATTGTGCCCGTTCGAGATGGCGGAAGATATTGCAATCTTCCGAACTATCGTTTTGGAGGAGGCTTGCCTTGCTGATCTTTTTGCTGGGTCCTTTCTCGGGCATCAGCTGGATTGTAGTTACATTTGTTTCTGCCTTTGCACTGATCCTTGGGTTTAACGCTCCAGGCAATTCGATATTCTCCAGCCCAATTTACATTGCAATCGTTAGTTTGCCCGTAATCTTCTTTTTCGCATCAGGTGGATATGCGCTATATGTGCAGAGAATAATGACTCCTAGAAATCTTATCCTACTACCGCTCGTGTCGTACACAAGCTCCTGCATGGTAACGGCGATCTCTATCGGGTTCCTGAACGGAATCAGGGGCAAAACAGGCTTCTTTTTCAGAACGCCGAAGAGCGGTCTTGAGCACGTAGGAGACAACAAGTATTTCAGAGACGTCCAGCTGGACAGGATTGCGATCGCAGAAGCGATATTTGCGACTTTGGCTTTGGCTCTGAGTATTCTAATCGCTTTCCAAGGTGTTTGGTTCCTAGCCTTGTCGCTGGCAGGTTTTGGAGCCCTAACATTGAAATCAATGAACCTTTCCCGTATGCTTAGGTCGAATCGGTTCGGGGCTCAAATAGGTAAGAGTCTTCTGACGGTTCCTCTTGGAAACTCTAGTTCCCAAACAGCATAGTTTCCGACATATATCGGGTTCACACAATCCAAATAATAACGAGGGAGACCTTTCCCCAAGTTCAATCCCCGGGCTGTCCTGAAGTGAAGGTTTCGATAGTGATACCAGCTCTGAATGAGGAAGAGCGAATAGGAAGGGTTCTCGAACAAATACCCTACAACCGGCTCCCCGAGGCGGAAGTAATCGTGGTGGACAACGGCTCCAGTGACGACACAGCTCGAGTCGCTGCCTCAAAGGGTGCTCGGGTGGTTCGTGAGCCCCGAAGGGGTTACGGAATTGCGACTAGAACCGGCTTCTCCAAGGCAACCGGAGACATTATTGTTACAATGGACGCAGACGGAGGGCACTGGCCGGGTGACCTTCTGAAGGTCTTGCGGCCAGTAGCAGAAGGCTCATCAATAGTAGCTATGGGTGTACGGATCCACAGTTTTCCCCATGGAATGAAGATTCGTCGTTTCTTCGGAAATGTGATGCTGGCGAAGGTCTTTGATACGCTTTACGGGGAACACCTTAGCGATGTACAATGTGGTTTCCGGGCGATTCATCGTAAAGCCCTCAACAAACTAAGACTGTCCCAAGATGGTATGCAGTTGACCACCGAACTACTAATCGAGCTTAAGGAGAAGGGAATTCCCATATTTCCCGTTCAAGTTAGGCAGGTCCCCACTGGTCGTAGCCATCTTCTGGAGGCGGGAGACTTCATAGAACACGTTTCGCTGATGCTAAAGCGGTTTCCTTCCTATTGGTCGGCAAGAATTCGCAACCGACACTGGGCCGTTGCTCAGACCCCCAAGTTGTCGGAATGAATAGCCATGGCCACCGATAACCGAGGAAGAAACGAGGTCAAACAGCAAATTCTCGACTTGCTGAGGAAGATTGCGTAGGGTTAGCGGGGTTAATCTTGGCTAATTCCTCTCTCCCTTGCGGACGACAACCCATGACAAGAGAGGTCTTGGCCCGGCTTAGGACCCGGGCTTTGAGGCAGCAGGTCTGGTCTAGAGCCTTAGACCACTTAGAAAGGGGTCTGGTAGATCTCACCATGCGATGGGTAGACCAAGTAGAAAGCGGTAGACTGCGAAGGGTACTGATGGAGATTCTGGCGAAACTGGTTCGAGCGTTGGACAATGGCATGGTGAAAGCCTTGGAAAGAGGGAAGAGGTGGGCCGCCAGGTCTAGCGATCTGGCTGTCCGGTGGGGGAACATGCAATCCTATCGTTGGAGGCTCGAAGAAGCCTTCCAACGCTTCCTTGGACTCGGACTGGGGACGGCTAATGACTGATCGGTGGATGGCTGGTCAGCGTTCTTTCGAGGGTTTGACTTTGAACCTCTTGCGTAATGCCTGGTTTCCGGTTCAACGACACGCATCTGTCAACGGTAGGCCGGCGATGGCGACGCTCCTGATCACAGTTGGATGTTGTCGGCCTCTGAGCACTAAGGATAGGCGCGGGACCTTGGACTCGTCCTCCAACTACCGGCGGGAATACTTACTCCGGAGAATTGCTGATTTGGGTTCCCGAACTAGATCTACTCTGGAACCTTGAGGATGCCTCATATAGAGGGCCCCTAATTCCCAAGAAATGAGACTGGAACAGGCGAGAAGATGGAGGCAAGTCTGCAGCCCAGCGACGAAGGACGTTCATCAGGACCAGAGACGACATCAATGAATCATCGACGCATAGACCTAATGGCTACACAGCCAGGAAAATCATCAAAAATGGCGGTGGCAGTAGTAGTTCCGACTCTTAATGAACGCGGAGGGGTTACGGACCTCATTCCTCAAATCAAGCGCGTACTAAACGAGTACACTACAGAAATTGTAGTCGTGGATGGTAACTCGTCCGATGGAACCGCGAATCTTGCGAAAGACCTCGGAGCCCATGTAATCAAGCAGGACGGGAGCGGTTACGGCGACGCGCTCCAGTTGGGTTTCAAGTTCGCGCACTCTACCTTGAAGGCAGACATAACCGTGATGATCGATGGCGACATGACGTACGATCCTAAGGATATCGAGAACATGATAGACATCGTTGCTTCGGGAAAAGCGGACCTTGTCGTGGGTAACAGATTTGCCAGCATGGAGGATGGCGCGATGAGTTTGACAAGTAGATGGGGCAACCGGTTGCTATCGTGGTTCGCAAAGCATGCAATCGGTATTCGTCTGACGGATTCCCAGTGCGGTCTGAGAGTCTTCAGAACTCAATTCACTCCTACCATAACAAGAGCCTCCGGCGGAATGGCGTACGCCACGGAAATGATCGCTGAGATAACACAAGTCGGCGGTCGATTGATGGAACTCCCTATTTCGTACTCAAGAAGAGTCGGGAAATCAAAGCTTAGGCCGGTGCGTGACGGCCTGCAAATACTAGCAACCATGCTTAGGCTTGTCCGAGATTATAGACCGCTGCTTTTGTTAGGGGGGGCGGGGGTAATTTTGGTGATGGCAGGAGTTGTATTGGGTCTCAACTCCTTCTACGAATGGCTGACATTCGGTTACGTTACCCATCCTCCCCTCGTAGTTCTATTTTCTCTGATGATACTGAGCGGTGTGCAATTACTCAGCTTCGGTCTGATAGCCGATATGATCAAGTCTCTGAGAAGGGACTTTAGAAGAAACATCCACTGAAGCTGCTTCGACCGATCAGGGCTACATGCGAGCGTCTCTCACCTTGGAGAAAAAGAGAGTTTGCGCCATCATAGTTCATTACGATATGCCCAAACAGCTACTTGAACAACTGACTTGGATCAGCAAACTCCCCGATTTCGCGAGCCTACCCATCTATGTCGTTGATAACTCCAGGCTAGAGTCGATGGCTTCATACCTGAAGGTATTTCCTAGCGTGGAGCTAATTCAACCTCCGAGCAACCTAGGCTACAGCGGCGGCGTGAACTTCTGCTTAAGCAACAGCAAGGTCGCCGAGCACGAACACGCCCTAGTTCTTGGGACAGATGTATTCCCGCAGGACCATTGTCTCTCAGAAATGCTCTCTACGGCGGAGTCTGATGAATCTATTGCTATTGTCGGTTGCAAGATTCTTGACCGCGACACAGGAGCGACCGACTCAGAGGGCGGTTACTTGTGCTTTCCCTTCGGGATAGCGCTGCCTCGGAAGGAAATAAGAGGATGGAACACTCCTTCAAAGGAATTTGACGTCGCCTTTGTCGGTGGAGCAATAATGCTCATCAAAGTGGCTGCCGTCAGATCCTTGGGTAGCTTCGACGCTTCATTTTTTGCCTACTACGAGGAAGTGGACATTTGCTGGAGAGCTCGGCTTGCAGGTTACAGAGTGGTGTGTACCTCCAGCGCGCTCGCCTATCACACTAGAACCGGGCCATTCTCGAAGCTGCCGGAAAGGAAACTATACCTTAACGAGCGAAATCGAATAATGTCTAGCATCAAGAATCTGTCAACTCCGAACTTGTTTCTTTTTATAATTTGCGAGGCATGGTACGCGATGCTGTATTTCTCTGGAGCCATCTTAACGGATCAACCTCAGGCCGTAGTGTCCTATCTCTCAGGAATCAAGTGGAACCTCGTTAATATCCGCCAGATCTCTGCAAATAGAACCCAATGTCAGGCGCGCAGGGTCTACGCCGACTCATCAGTCCTTGAGCTGCATCGCCTGCTCGGTCTATGGACAGCTTTCAGCAGACTCCGATCCATGTCCATGCTCCGAAAGAAAAGAATCCTACAGGTACAGAGTCACTAATGAGAATCGCCGTGGTCGCTCTTCCAGCGAGGGTCAGCGGAATGTTCAAAATTGCCCTGGAGGAGGTGCGTGCGCTTAGGGCCGCTGGCCATGAGGCGCGGCTCATAACACAACGTAAAGGCTGGAAAAGAGTCCTAAAGGCTTACGCATCGCTCGTTTGCAACGAACCTATCCTCTTGAGCGAAATACCCTTCTTCTCCTCTGCAACAAGCCGATCTCTGGAGACGCTGACTCGAATTCCATCCCCCCAGGGAAGCTCTCAGATGGATATCGACGTCGCCAGCATTGGTGTTCACGGCGCCTTTTCCCGTTTGTGGACTCATAGACTTAGCTTCGACGCCTACGTATGTCACACCACGCTCTCTCCACTCGGTATCCTCTTCGACTACTTAGTTGGCTCCACAAAAAACATCCTCTACCTCCATGCTGACTCGATTAGTTATTATGTCCGAACCCTGAGTGCTTCCCATAGCCCATTCGCATCCTATTTGACGGGGCTATTTGAACGATTATTCATTCTGCGCGCGGACAAGGTGGTAGTTAACTCAAACAAACTAAGTCACGTTCTAGCCCGCCAGTTCGGGATCAAATGTCACGTAATTTACCCAGGCTGCCACCCTTCCCCGAGCTTGGAGGAAAACAAGGGCTCCTATGTATGTTCGGTTACCCGATGGGATGCCGACCGAACTTCCGACCTTTTGTTGAGCGCGATGGAAAGGGTTAGAGGTGATACTAAACTAATCATGGCCGGCAACTGGCCGAGCCTGCAAGTACTTCAATGGGTCATGCGTGAGATAAGAAGAAGAAAACTAACCGACAGAGTCACACTGGAAAAAGACCCGGATGAGCGCAGATTAGTTCAATTGTACCGTAAAGCGACCTGCTTTGTTTTACCCGTTCCTGCGTTTGTTGGATTGGGTGCGCTAGAAGCGGCGTGTCAAGGAACAGCGATTATCGTCCCCAAAGGTTCAGGCGTATGGGAGATCTTCGAAGACAAGCGTCACGGCTTCGCGTTTCAAGCGAATGATCCAGACGAACTGGCGGATAGGATCGAGGCGCTCACTAACCCCGAAACTTCATTTCAGATGGGTAGGGCTGCATGGGTCAAGTCGCAGTCCTTTGACTGGACTGCTCACACAACAAGACTGTTAAGCCTGGTTTCCTAGGATGAGAATCCTACTAGTCCCCAGTTCAGATTGGAATTCTCCTGTACCCGTACGAATGAAGTTCATTTTCGGCGAGCTTGCTAAGAAAGGTTATCAAATCCATGTGTTGAGATTCTGTCTGAAAGATTCTGATTTTCTCGGGAAGATCTCTCCCGGCTTTACAGTGCATTCTGTACCCGTGCCCTTTGCCGCTCGCCTTGGTGAACTCATTTACTACGTACTGGGTTTCCCCCTCCATTTGGCCGCGATTCGCAGAATTGCCTTGGACTGCCGAGTTGATGTGATAGTCACGTCCAACTTGTTGCCTGGATTGGCCGCCTCCTTAGTAGGAAAATTCTACGACATTCCAGTCATATATGATTTGGTGGATTATTTCCCAGGTTTCCTTAGGAGATATCGTGTGCCGCGTTTTCTACTACCTCCCTTAGAAAGAATTTTGGAGACTATAATCTCGGTCACAGCTAAGAGGTGTCGCGCTGTCGTAACCCCTAGCTTCAGCTTGGGAACACTTGTCCGAAACCGATATCTGAAATCGGATGGGAACTTGTTTGTCATCCCGAACGGCGTCGATCCCGAGATCTTTAACCCCGGGAAGGTTGACCGTAATGCAGCCAGAAGAAAATTGGGTGTGTCCCATGAAGTTATCGTAGGCCTGGTTGGGACCCTCGAATTTTGGCTAGATTTCGATTTCGTATTCAGATTTCTCAGCAATCTACGCGGGCTTGGAATAACGGCCAAGCTAATGTTAGTCGGCTCAGCGCCCTACGGCCAGGCTGCTGTCAATAAGACAATAAATTCTCTGAAGACGAAGTACTCTCTCGGCGACTCCGACATCATAGCGTGCGGCCTGGTTCCACACGAAGCAGTCCCTGAACTCATCGCTGGAATGGATATTTGTCTATTACCGTTCAATAGCTCAGTTGTTGCCCAAACCTCCTGTCCAATAAAGCTGTTCGAATATCTCTCGATGGGGAAACTAATTGTTTCGACTCCAATCACAGAGGTGAGCCGCATTGCACAAGATGTTGCGATAATGGGAAACGCAGATGTCACGGCAAAGCAAGTCTCGGCACGCTTGTTGAATGCCAATGATGCGAGTCTTGCATCTGTGACTAGGAGAAATATCGCTATGCGGTACAGTTGGTCCTCTGTTGCGGAAGAATTCGGGAATGTAGTGGTCAGGACCCTGAGTCAAAGATGAAATTCGGAAGAGGTCCGGGAGTCTTTCCACTTCTATATGTCGGGTCGTCCCTTCTAATATTAGTCTTAATCTTGTGGTCTCAGACCCAGAGTTACGCCAATGGCCTATTATTGGGCTGGGACTCATCTACCTACGCATATCTCGCACGCCTAGTGATTCGGAACGGTCCCTTAGCCATGATTTCCACTTGGAACTATCCTCATCTGAGTGTCCTGATCCTAGCGGGAGCGGGTCTATTGATTGGAAACCTCGATCTTGCCGAAAGAATCCTTCCGGTCCTTTACGGAGGCGCACTCGTAATAGCGACCTTTAGGCTGGTGAGGCTCACCGCGGGAAGTGTGCACGTCGCAGGGATCTCAAGTATCGTGACAGTGGTCTCTCTGAATTTCCTTAGAATTCTTGCCGATTTGAACCGAAACTTACTCGCGTTGGCCCTTATCGTTCTTTATGTCCCATTTTTCGTCAAATGGAAAACTGGAATCAATCCCACGCGAGCCGTCGTCTCCCTTGCCTGGTTGTCTCTCGTCGCCTACACCCAAGTTGAGTCCTATGTCTTGTTCTCACTGACGATAATCATTCTTGTAACGCGAAGCATGGAGCTCCGGTCATTCTTGACCTGGACGCTCTTGTTGGCGGGGCCTTTTCTACTAGAATTGCCGTTGTTCGCCAATTTTGTTCTAGACTATGCTCATACTGCAAGTCTGACACCAAAGACGGCGACTACCCTTGACGGTTTCGCAGCGTTCGCGTTCCTGGGAGGATTCCTCATCCCAGCAGTGGCTGTGGGGGTCGCCATTAGCTTGAAACAGTACGTGAAGAGGGGAGACCTCTTCTTCGGGTTTTGGGGAGTTTGGTCATCGGTTGCTCTGGCATCCGTCTTGCTGCCCTTATCTGGAATACTGGCATTCCCGCCCGAGCGCGCTTTGTATCTTGTTCCTGTTGGAGCCCTGTCGGCATTAGCAGTGGAGACTATTTCAGTGTCACTTCTAGGGGTTGTAGCAAGATACCGGTCTGGGTAGAAGGCAATATGTGGAACGACAGAAAGATTCTCTTTGTCGCCGTTGCGGTCCTGTTAACAATAGGATATGCAATCGAATCGCAAACTCTATACCACCAGTATTTCACGCCGTACATTAGCACGGACGACTACAACGATATCCAGCAGATAGTGAATATTCTGACCCAAGATCATCTTTCGCAGCCAATACTGGTCTTTTACGGGGAGCACGCCACACTTTACTCACCCATTATACGATCATATGTCGGAAAATCTGTTGGCCAAACGTACGCGTACTACGGGAAACTTCAGTTCCTGATGTACATGGTTGATCCGGCGCCTGTCAATCCAGCAATAGGCTTGTACTCAATCTCAGCCCCTCATGCGGAGCAGTTCTTCGAAGAACTATCTAGGGCGATCGGCACCGACCGCTGCAACGTTTTTTCTCATCCCATTGTAGTAGATGCTCCAAGATTTTACAACAGGATACTTTCAGAACAATTCATACAGCAGTTTCGCGTATCAAATACTCTCTACATCATTCCTCCGCATTCCATCGATTGCAATTCGTTATCGACCTGGACCCTTGCCTCGAGCTCTGATTTCGCCAGCATCTCCGGTCCGTGGTGGACGACGAATTTTACGTGGGCAAAGTTTCCATATTCTCTCGACACTAATTTCGAAGCTGGTAAAAATTTCAGTGCCACCTACAAGACTTTTCTAGATGGAAACAAGAACTATACGCTTTCAGTCCACATGATGGACTATAATCCCGCAAACTATTCCCCCCTCGGAATTTGGCTGGATGGCACCCTCCTATTGACTCACGTCTACGACACAAAAGGCCCGATCGTGTTGAATGTCACAATCCCCTCGGTTGGGGGAGGTCTTCACCAAATTTCTATAGGAAACGCCGACCCTACTGCCCCTTTTATCCTCAGTGTTGACTACCTAAATGTCACGCCTCAGCCCTAGTGCTGCAGCCGATTCTTCCGAATTGATGACTGGTCCGGAACGAGTTGAGACAGTGAGAAACCCAATGTCAATCGTTCATCTAGCAACAAAGAAGTTTCTCGAAAAAAATTTGCCGCTTTCATTAGAGTCTCTTCTTCTAGGAGCGGACACCAAACACAGATACAGCAAGGTGGCTTGTTACATAACCCGTCGGGGGCTTGTCCTGGAGCTGGGTTCAGGTACGTCTGGATTGGTGTTGCTCTCCAGAGAGAAGCAGAGAGTGATCTCTGTTGATAGAACTCGATACGGTCGCCGTGGTACAGCCAACCGGGTTTTGGCAGATGCCAGATTCCTCCCCTTTGCCAATAGTATTTTCGAAACGGTTGTAAGTGTCGATATGATCGAACACATCCCTGCATCTGGTCGACAACTGGCTCTGAACGAGATGAAGCGGGTTACAAGAGGTTTGGTTGTCTTGCATACACCGGTAGAGAGTCCTCCCCTGTTTCTGGCAGCCCAATACGATGCCATGTTACTTAAGCTGAGGAAAAAAGTGAGAGCATATCCCACGCGAGAACTGACTGAACACGTTAGTTCCGGACATCCCACACTGGACGAACTGACGTCGGTTTTTCCGGGCGCGTCCATCATTGGGACTCAGAATTGCCATACCTGGTACTTCGTAATGGCCATTCAATCTATTCCTGCCTTCGTCCCAATCATGGGGCTGGCTCATCGGATCCTGAAGAGGGTTTATGATCGCGGAGACTGTTTCTACAGTTGTGTTCTTGTCTATGATACGACACAAACGAATACAAACCCATTAAGAGAAAGCGAAATGGAAACGTGTGCAGTCGTGGGTCCCTAGTTGCTAGTTGGAGATGAATTGCCTCGAATTCCAGTGAGGTGCAGCCCCTATACAAGGAGACCAGAACGCGACGTCCCAACAACCATACCGAGCCTAGGGTCACCGCGACATCACGGCTCACCACAATCCGGTTTCGGCTAACATTGGCAAAGGTTCTGATCATAGTGGGCACTAGGCCCGAGATAATCAAGCAGGCCCCCGTTATTGAGGAAGCCAAGCGCCAGGGACTGGACTTCCTCTTTGTCACGACCGGGCAGCACTATGACTATGGGCTTTGCATGCGTTTCATCGACGAGATGGGTCTTCCGCCACCAGACCACCGCATACATCTGGTTAAGAGAGATCCTGTTGAACAAATGGCGGAGATGATGGTTAGTCTGAAAAAAATTGTTGAGGGTGAACGGGACCCCCTGTTACTGGTGGAGGGGGACACTAACACTGTAGCTGCGACTGCAATTGTTGGGAGAAAGCTGTCACTTACCGTAGGCCATGTAGAAGCGGGCCTGAGAAGTTTTGACTGGAGGATGCCGGAAGAGCACAATCGAATTATGGTAGACCACCTTGCGGATATTCTCTTCGCCCCGACGGAACCTTCGCGGCAGAATCTATTGAGAGAAAGAGTCCATGGAAATATTCATGTTACGGGAAATACGGTAATTGACGCGGCTATTAGGAACACGCCGCTCGCCGTCAAGCAATCTAAAATCAGGAATACGATCAGATTCGAGAAGTATGTGTTGGCCACCGCTCACAGGGCAGAGAACGTGGACGATGCCGCTGTTCTTGCCAATCTTGTAGAGGCAATGATTGATTCGCCCCTTCCCGTAGTCTTCCCCGTCCATCCGAGAACTGACAAGATGCTCAAGAGATTCGCCTTAAGGACCAGGCTCGAGAGATCCAAGAATGTCCAGTTACTTCCCCCCCTAGGCTACTTCGATTTCTTAGTTCTACTGAAGAACTGCAGCCTAGCTATAACCGACTCCGGTGGGATTCAAGAAGAGGCAACGGCTCCTCCAATACGAAAACCCGTGCTCGTTCTCAGAGTGTCGACGGAAAGGCCAGAAGCAGTAAAATTTGGATTCGCGAAGGTAGTGGGCGTCCAGAGGGATTCAATACTTCGGGGAATACGCTACGCTATTCGGCAGAACACAGTTCCGGAGGGGAAGTCTCCCTTTGGAGACGGTAGAGCGGGTCGAAGAATTGTAGACTCACTGCTGACATATCGGCGGTGCCTAGCCTACCCCGTAGGGTTGGAGAAAGCAAACCTTGGCCTTCGGCCTACCGCGAGCGAATCTTGATTCCAGTTTGTTCAGAGGCGAAGGAAACTTTTATCCACCGTTGTAATGTTGTCTCATGATCGTGAAAGGGCTTTGCCAACGAAACTGGGTTTCGAGGACATCTAGAGATGAAAGCCCTCGTTACTGGTGGTGCCGGATTCATCGGTTCAAACCTATGTCGCGCTCTTGTAGAGAACGGGTGGGACGTAATTGTTCTGGATGACTTTAGCGCGGGTTTCAGGGAGAACTTGTTAGAGACTTTGAACAGTGCCCGATCCAATCATGCCGAACTTCTGGTGGGAGATTGTACCAAATCGGAGGATGTGAGGAAGGCCCTAGAAGGCGTTGAGGTGGTCTTTCACCTAGCAGCAAATCCTGAGGTCCGCATTGAGTTCAACAGTCCTGCAAACTGTTTTCGTCAGAACGTCTACGCAACCCACGTCCTCCTTGAGGCCTTTCGTTCTAGTAGTGCTCATACTATTATCTTCACCTCTACGTCTGCAATTTACGGAGAGGCAAGTGTCCTTCCAACGCCAGAGTACTATGCACCTCTTGAACCGATTTCAGTCTATGGTGCTTCGAAACTCGCGGGAGAAGTCTTGGTGACTTCATATTGCCGTGCTTTCGATAAAAGAGGCATCATACTCAGACTTGCAAATGTGGTGGGTCCGAAAAGTAATCACGGGGTGGTTCATGATTTCGTATCAAAGCTAAGACAAAATCCTAGGCAGTTGGAGATCTTAGGGGATGGAACTCAAGCCAAGTCGTACCTATACGTAGATGATTGCGTGGACGCCCTGTTACGAGCCTGCCGATCCTCACAAAACGATGTAGAGATATTCAATGTAGGGTCAGAAGACCTAATGGACGTTAAACGTGTCGCTATGATAGTCTCCGAAGAAATGCGACTCAACGATGTCTCCCTGGAATTCGTTCAAGGTGCGCTGGATGGTAGAGGTTGGGTAGGGGATGTCAAGAATATGCTTCTTGACATTACGCGAATTAAGACCACCGGCTGGAACCCCAGGTACACCAGTGAACAGGCAATACGGCTTGCTACCAGGTCAGTCGTACTCCCAACCTATGTCCCAACGCTTGAACAGACGAGTATCGACATAGGGCACTCCTAGGCAAGGCACGCGTCCCCTAAGGCTGAAGTACGATCGTGTTTCCTTAGAGATAGCCGTTCACGTATGCTTGGAAGTAGAAATCATTCGTAGTTTTCATAGGTCCAAAACGACAGAAAGGCAATAGCGATCGTCTGGTTGATCATGATTCTCTTTGCGAAGCCCGGAATGGCTCTCCAGACAGACTTCTCAGCTTCTTCATGACTCGTCCTATCACACTTGGACTGAAGCAGATTCCCCTCTGCTTTGTATCTTCAGAACCCCTTGGGTGGAATATTGGCGAATTGTGTCCGTCGGGAAAGGATGGTTTGGTACTTGCTTAGTTCGGAGACTTGGCTGGTTTGCGCGGCTCAGGGCCCGGGACTATTTCTTCCCTCCTTTCTTGCTTGAGGCTTTTGGTTCTGGGCGTGATTTTGAGCAGAAGTGCCCGGCTTGGGCTTCGGAGGGGCTGACGATACTGTGTCTCCAGCTAGTGGTGGCACGGGGTTCGTTTGAGAAACTCGTTTGGGAGCTCGCTTAACAGAGGTCTTCTTTTTCACCGGAGTCGAGAAGGCTTCGTTCTCTAGCGGTGCCCTGATCCTCCTCATTCCCAGATAGAGATACGTGGCTACTGATGCTGAAGAGACTCCGAAGGCGACGCTAAGAATCGGAACCAGTATGGGAGAAAGACTGTTTACGTATGTCTGGAAGTAGATGTTGCTCAGGTATGTTATGTAGAGCGTGACCGATAGGGACGTAATTACACCGAGCTCTGCTATGATGATGAGCCAAGCTTTCTTCGGGAAGTTCCACCACGTGAAGTAGCTTATCTTTGAGACCTCCTTAGCAGTCTCATGAGAGACCCGTGTAAGCTGGAATTAAGGCGAGATGTTACTTGGTAGTAGCGACTCTGACGGTTATTGTTGGGCAGGCGGGCCGCTTGAGTCTTTGAGAGGTCGTCGGTTATCGGCTATGAAGGCTCTAATGCCTTGAAAGACACCTAAACCAAGGATCCCGATTAGAGCTGCATGGCCTAGGGTTATCAGTGTCAGGGCTTTCCTTGAGAAAGCGAACGCAGCAAGCGGAATGTTGTTGTCGCCCGCGAACAGAAGGGTAAGTGTGACAATGGAAACCATTGGTATCGCAAGGTACACACTTTCTCGGTGGGGCTTGGTCACAAGCTTTTGGTCTCCGTTGAGAGAAGCTAGGGCTAGAACGAGTCCAAAGGCGCCGATCTCGAGAGCCGTATCCGCGGGACTAGGCAGCCCCAGACTGATTCCTAGCTGGAAATCGGAGAGTGGGTAAAGAGGGGGAATAGTCCCAACAAAAGAGTCTGCCACAAGATGGGAGAGAATCCCCGTCGAGAATGCTAGTCCAAGGCCTTTGAATCGAACGATGAGAACCGCGCAGATCGGCAGCAGAACAACTAGAGAGTGGGAGTATGTGTGGTGTTGAATAAACGGCTTGAAGTAGATATCAAAGTCCGGTAGAACTCCCGCCACAAGAGCCATGTAAGCGGGGAGGTTGACCCTGACTTGTCTGCCCGTGAGTTTGGAGAAGAGATAGCTCCAACAACTATGTCCGAGAAGAAACACGACTCACTGTGCTCCGTATCCGTAAGCCACTTGCAAGCGCACTCTCAGCAAGAGATACTAAATGCTTAGTTTCGGAAGCCTTTGTCCGTTGGGTTCTGACTGAGTATTCAAAATTCCCTTTCCAAACGTCTGCTCAGGGTTCTGCCGCCTGGAACACCTCTCTCTACCTATGTAGATGCCTCCGCATGGTTCGTGTAACACCACAATAAAATAGGCAGGCAGGGTTTGCCGCTCGGTGATGAGAGTCTGCCGATGTTCACACGAGGGCCGAAACTGGCCGTTTTGATTTCTCGCATAACTCTTAAAGGGTCATTTTGCGGAAATCAGAGTGGGTCTTCGGTCGCAAGTACTTCTAGGGTCTAATAGATGATTATTCCAGTCCGCCGCATTTCTCACCTTCTCAGGACACGTGCAGGTCGATTCTTAGGTCTAAACAAGGACCCTTCCACCCAGGCGGGAAGTGGGACGAGGATCGGGCTGTTCGTCTCAGGGGCCTTCCTCGTAGCCGTTGGGCTTTTGATTGTTCTCATCTCCAGCCTTCTCGTCGTTCTCGCGATTCCTCTGCTCCTGTTCGGAGCGTTCAACCTCTTGAACTCAAGACGGAAACAGTTGTCGCTTAGCCGGTCAAACCTTCTCTCGCTTTCAGGACACCTCTGCGCCACCGTGGTCCTCTACTTACTATTCACGAGAATCCTTTGGGTCACCTACATGACCGACAGCATCGTCGGTTCCTACATGGGCGTCTTGAAAGTTCTAGCCTTTCAGAACCCGTACGGCTACTCCATCAAGCCCTTCCTCGACCAGTTCAGTTTTTCCCCGTCTTTCTACACACCTAGAGTTGATGGGTCATTCGAGTTTCACCTCAACTACCCCGCCTTGAATTTCCTCTCGCTTCTTCCTCTTTACGTCGTGGGACTGCATGACCTGCGTGATGGTGTCTTCGTATTTCACATACTCTCAGTCCTTGTGATCTTCGGGCTTGTTCCCTCCCGTCAGAAAGCACTCAGCCTCGCTCCCTTCATCTTCTTTCCCGCATTCGTCGCATCAAGCTGGACCGATAGCGTCTGGGCGTTCTTCCTGCTCGCGGGGACCGTTCTCTGGTATCGAAACCGGAACATGGGACTCTTAATGGTAGGGCTGGCGGGCGCCACGAAACAGATCGCCCTTGTCGCAGCCCCATTTCTCGTAATTCGTCTTTGGCAAGAATCCTCCGGTTCAAAGCTGAGAAATACTCTAGTTGGCACAGCTTCACTAGTGGCCGGCTTTCTCGGCCCAAACATTCCTTTTATGTTGTCCTCGCCGTCTCAGTGGTGGGTAGCGACAATCTCTCCCTACCTCCCAGGTGGCGTAGTGGAGGTTCCCGGGGGAATCGGGCTGTCCGGGATTCTTCTACGTGTAGGGATATCCCCTCCGCCTCTCTTCTTCCTAGTCCTAATGGGACTGGTTGGCATCGGCTCTCTCTATCTATACGCCACGCGTTACTCGAAATCGAGATACTACGTCTGGATCTTTCCCGTCATGATCCTGTTCTTCTACTACCGATCATTTCCAAACTACATCTTCTACTGGTCGCTTCCATTGGCCCTAGAATTCTTCAGAAACAGGCCCGCTTTATCGATCTGGCACTTTTCGCCATTCAGGGGCATTGCGTTGCGCCCGACAATAGCTGTCGGCTTGCACTCGCTACGCGTGAGGCTAAGAGTTCCTCTCCTTGCAAGCTTGCTCCTTACCACGATCTTTGTCGGTGCCTATGGAGTCTACGTTTCCAGCTCACCGCCCTCGAAAGTTGATGTGCAGATCAACTCAGTGTCAGATCCTGACGGAATTGGTGCTGCAACCCTCCTGAACCTAACACTTGAGAACCAGACCCCCAAACCGATCACCCCGTCATTCTTTGTCTATTGGTTATATCTCCCATTTCTCTGGTCATCAAACTCAAGCAGGACCCTTGGACCTTGGTCCAGTTCTTCCTACATCATAACTGCTACCGACGGCGTGGGAGCAGTCCCGCGATCGACCAGTTTCCGGGTCTACGTATTCGATGCAAACACTGGAAACCTTGTAGGCGAGTCTCTCTCTCTCACTCCAAACATTCCCCTTCCAGCTATTGCAAACCCACACTTCAGATGGTGGACCTTGGATGTTGGTGCGGGAACAAAGGTACCATTCGGTTGGAAGCTGACCAAGACCAACGTAGACCAGCTAACGCCAGTAATTCAAGGACTGGACCAGAACCAGACAACAGGGATGAGCCTACATCTCAACTATTCGACCCCGGCGATCAATATTGAAAAAATAATGATATCCCAGAAGATTCTCCTCAACGCTACAACCGTGAACTTCAGCTTGTTCGATCCTGCAGGAACAAGCACTGGAAGCCGAGCTGTCCTCGGGGTGACGGTAACTGATGGCGCTCACGTGCTATCCTATCTCTTCTCCAACACCACTGCGAAGCCAGCTTTCTTGACTTCTAGCTACAACTTCACAAGTATGGTTCCTATCGCTGCTTCTGCCTGGACTACCGTGTCCATTGATGCTAACCAAGCCTGGCTTTCTCAAGGCTGGGCAGTTCCTAGCCAGGTGACCTTCACGATCTTTCTACAAGCCAGCAGCATAGGTCTCTACTCGGCAAACATCCGAGACATAGCTTACCCTGTCTCCGGCCAAGTAAGTTCGTAGACGCCCACCAACTTTGTTCCTTCATTCGACCTCGACTTAGGAGCCAGTTGGAGTAATATCGCAGTCACTGGACAGTCAAGCTAATTGACAGAGAGTGGGAAAAGGTCCCGCTGGTCGCTAGGACAAATATTGTATAGCCTCTCCGAGGCGTTGATCCTGAGGTCGACACAGACAGTAGGGAGTTTGCAGTTCCTCCGGATGTCACAGTTACCTTCGTCGGATTCAGTATCGCAGTCGGTCCGTTTCCGATAATCGGCGAGGTCGTTGCGGTGAGGTTTACCATTCCTGAGAAACCGCTCACACTTGAGATCGTTAGGCTCGCGGTCCCGGAGGAACCTTGCGAAAGAGCCATTGAAGTCGAATTCGCGGCAATTGCGAAGTCTCGGGGTGGCGGGGATGCTATCAGCAAGAACGCTTGTGCCAAGTGCGATAGTCTTCCACTATATCCCGTGAGGTTCATCGTGAATATTCCAGTGGGCGTAAATGATGGGGCCGATACTGTCAGTGTAGAGGTACCAGTTCCTGTAAGCAGAGAGACAGAGTTCGGGTTCGCGGTTACTGTCATGCTTGAAGCAGTAGGTGGTGTGGCGTTCAAGTTTACGCTTCCAGCGAAGGAGTAGATGCTGGAGAGTCTAATGGTAAAAGTTGCGACGGACCCCGGGGTCAGAGTCAAAGAAGGCGGAGATAGGCCGACACTGAAGTCTGGAGCGTTCCAACCAGTGTTCAGAGTTCCGTGAATTAATGCTGAAGAAGCGTATGCTCCCCCGGCTACTCCTATGAGAAGCACCAGAAGCAAAGAGTAGACTGGAATAGGCCTCCTAAGCTGATCAATCTTGACAGTGCTTGTCTTGCTCAAGTTGACCAATGCTCTGCCTGGCTTGAGCAAGGCGGCAATCAGAGGCCACAAAGCAAATGGTCTCTGGATTCTCTTTAGCGCCAAGACTAGTCTCAGGAGCCTCGCTCTCTGGACGATCCGGAAAATCTTGAGTGACAAGTGACTTGGGTCGACTGCTTGGCCGGCGAGTCTTTGGGAGTTCTGTTCCACTGGCTCGGGTTCGTTGGGAACGCGCTGGATTGTCTGGGACACGCGGTAGAAGAAAGACAGCTCGGTGGGATCCTTGCGAGCGATCATGCTCCGACCCGGCGCAACCCTGACATTCCTAACAAGATTCTCGCAAATCGGTGTGACCTCGATTGTCGCTCCTCGCTAGAAGAAGTTCTCAGCAGACATTCTTGACCTAAGGCCTGAGCTTGAATTGTATATCTAGAGGTATCGTAATATCGTAAAAGGTTAGTCGGTGTATGACGTGGGTGCTCGACCTTATATGGCGCCCGACTGATCAGGCGGACTTGAGGTTCAGGCAGATAATAACGGCGGCGTTCGTAGGAGGTTACCGATTCGTCTAAGTTCATGCAGTCTCTGGGAGACTCCGCCTACACGAAGCTGCGAAAAATCGCTGACGACAGGGACATCACGGTGCAGGAATTGATTCGAGCGATAGTCATACCTGACTGGTTGAAGATGGATGAGAAACACAATGGAGGAGACAGTCTCTCTGAGAGACGTCGGAAACGGATTTCAAGGGCTAGACCCCGAGCACAAACGCTTTCCGTAGCGGCGATGCCAAAACCGAAGAAGAAACAATAACCAATTCGCGCCGAACACTTCCTGAAACCGGGCGACTACGGTCCGACCGCGACGCGGCCAATATGTCGAGCCGGGGCTGGATTCATCTGTACTATTCCAGCCAATTCATGATGGCGCAGACGACCGTCAAAGAGGGTCAAGATGCGTCTCATTGATTTCTACATTACAACATTCAGTAGGTATCTCAACCTGTGGTGTTGGGTAACTATACGCTAAAGAGGATATTCTGACTGGGAACCTTGTTGGCAATGTCGGACACGAAGGCGAGCAAAGATTGGGCACCCTTCTCCAAACAGATCAAACTAGATGAAAGCGATTGGGCCATCGTTGACGCACTATACGAGGACCATCGCAATCGTGAAGGAGTTATCTCAAAGGCAGATTTCATCCGAAAACTACTCCTGACTGGCGCACGATCCCAACTTTTGTATCTCCGGCAACACTCGCCGGCCTCCCTTTCGCGAGTGGCAAGAACGAGCGGAACCAATTAGAACGCAGTCACCATCAATCTGGTTTTGGGATATTTCATTTTCTGGATTGAAAGGGGGATTCCGCAACCCTTGGATTCTGGGTTCGAGTCCGATCAGCCCGAGTTGAGATCCCCCGCCCTCGAGGCGAAGGGCCTTGGCTCAACTAGAATGCGACCGTGAATGTGAACTGGTTGTTCAGTTCCGTTGTGACGGTAATCAAGTAAGTGTGACTAATGAGGAATTGTTGGAAGAGCAAGGGTACTCCATTGTAAATGCACGCGTTGCAACTGGTACCGATTAATATCACTGCTGGACTGATGTTTCCCGGTGAAACCGTAGGACCTGTCCAATTGGAAAGGATCCATACGTCGCTCGAGAGGTCAGATACGCTGTACGACTGGAGAGTTATCGGAGTATTACCGTTATTGGCCAGAGATAGCGTCAGACTGGTGGGAGAGGTAAGAGAGAATGTTGACATGGTCAAGGATTCAGGAGCCGGGTCCACAACGTTGACGGCTAGGATACACGAGTGACTGACACTTCCGCTGGAACCGGTTATCGTGACATTGTATTGGCCCGGAAGAGTGGATATGGTAGTTGATACTTGAAGACTGGTATTGCCCGTGGATCCTGAAGCTAGTGTTACCGGGTTTTGGCCTCCCATTACTCCCAGAAATCCGAAGGGCACGGTTGCAGAGAGAGTTACAGAGCCATCAAAACCGTTCTTGCTGTCTACGATGATGCTCGTGGAGTTTGAGAACCCAGCGACAACCGTAATCGAGTAGGGATAGGCGTACACTCCAAAATCCGCCTGCGGGTTAACTGTGGCTATCAACAGAGCTGAACTGCTAAGGACCTTCCTTCCAGCCACCGCAGTCCCAGTTACAATGATACTGTACGTTCCCATCGAGGCGTTCTTAGCCGCTTGTATGGTAGTTATCGAGGTAGCGGTTCCTCCAGCTGGGACATTGACTGTTATTGGATTGAAGATGACGGCGATCCCACTAGGGACCTGTGCGGTTAGCGTCACACTTCCAGTGAAGCCTTGAGTACTAAGAATGGTGACAGTCGAACTGGTGTTCATACCTTGTGGGACGCTGATTACAGACGGACTGATTGTCAGCAGGAAGCTGCCTGTGACCTTATGGGCGTCGCTAATCGCGAGCGGAAGAACCGTTCCGCTAACGGTGAAAGAGCCTAATGCGAACGTGAGAAGTAGAAGTAGGGCTTTGAGAGGAACCCGCTTCCTGGATATAGTCATGATGCATTCCTCCGAACTCAACCCTTGGAGTATTCTTTGTCGGTTCACCACCTTACGGGTCCTGTAACCAGGCCCAAGAGGCGCTGCGTCTAGACACGGCTCTCACGTGGGCCTTGCGCTCACGTTCGGACCCTCACATCGTTACAGTCTTCGGCCAGATACACATCTTGCCTGAGGAGTCTTTGTGGCCATGGAACCGGAAAGATGTCTGTTGGTATCCTTTGAGCTCACATTGGGCATCGTGCTTTGGGCAGATGGACTCGCATTGGAGCATCTCTTGCGCAGTTCTGCTTTTCTCCATTGTTGGATCCAACCGGTCGCATCTAGCCGGATGTCGTAGTTAGGTCTATCCGCTGAGAAATGCTCATGCTTTTCCGGGTTGACGAGACAGGGAATCATTCCTTCGGCTACGGTGCACGGTTTCCGGGAACGTCTAAATGTGAGAAATCTGTCTGATTCCTGTTAATCCCAAATTGTGGTCAATCTGCCACGCCCTAATTCGGGTTTCTCTTCTTTCGACTTTTTCTTGTGAGAAGCAACAAGGCAAGTATGATTCCTCCCAACGCTGCGTAACCGATGAGTGGCAGGGTTGCATCAAGGCTGTTGACAATTGCCGTGTAGTTCTGACCGGCGAGAACGCCCAGGTAGATGAGTATGATGTCCCAGATGATTATGCCAATTGCGGAGAAGGCTAAGAACTTGCCAATTTTCATCTTGGCCAGGCCCGCAGGAAAGGCGATCACTGTTCGGAGGAGGGGGACGAATCTTGCAAGCAAGACGGCTGAGCTGCCACGTCTTGCAAACCATCTCTCAGCAATCATCAGATGTTGCTCGCTGAGTCCGATTTTTCGTCCGTATCTGATCACGGCAGGTCTTCCCAGATAGAAGCCTATGCTGAAGTCGATGATTGTTCCAAAGAGTCCTCCGAGCGACGCCACTGCGACGGCAGGCCAAAAATCCAGAGTGTGGTTGTAAACCAAGAACCCAGTTACCGGGAGAATGATTTCGCTTGGAACTGGGAGCGTGGCGCCCTCAAGGGTCATCAACAGGAAGAGTCCAGCGTAGCCCCATTGAGACAGTAGATTTACTGCAATCGTGAATATCGTGTCGGTCAAGCTCAAAATGCTCTACTGCCGGCGAATCGGGGCCTTTCAAATCTTTTAGGCTCTAGGAGCAGTAGCAGTAGCTACTCCCAGCCAGGGTCGGATTGTTTTTCTTACACGACTGTCTAGGGTAACTGTTTTTAGTGCTCTTCCAAGGCGGGTCTCTCAACGATGGCTCGTCGAGAGCGCGAAGAAGGCACATCGGGCAAGATCGTACTCCTCCTAGTACTAGGAGTCTTCCCAGCGATTTTCATGTTGATAGTTCTACTATTTGGCCCGATGCTTGGGCTACGGTTCGGGGCTTGAGAATCCATTCATTGCTTAGTCGAGATCATGATTCTTGGCAAATCTGGATGTCTGAAGGACCATCATTGTGCCCCTGTGAAAGTCGTTATGAAATTTTCTGCTCTCACTTGAGGAGTAAGCTCGCGGCCACGTTCGGCTTTGGGTAGTACCTTTTGATATCTGCAGTGCCGTATTTTCCCCTGAACAACTCGATAACTTCCTCAACTTGCCTCTTCTCGGTTATCGCTCGAAGTTTGCCGTTGAAACTTTGTCCATTCGAGCTGATCTTCACTTGGGGGTCTCGAAGGATGTTCTTGTACCACTGAGAATCTGCACCTGCAACGGGCAACAACAATAGTTCCGTCCCTTTGAGTACAAACCAAACGGGACGCGGAATCTGTTTCCCGCTCTTTCGGCCCTTAACAGTCAACTCGATCTCCTTACCCTTCTTCAAGGCAGTAGCTAGGCTGTCTGCTTTCAACTTGGGATCGCCAGATCAGATGTTTTTCCCGTTTGAAAAAGGCTTTATCAATTTCGGAATCTAACAGATTGTAAGGGAACAGAAAAGCTAAGGCACGCGGCTCCAAATCTGATAGCGTATGAAGTGTCCGGTATGCCACGGGGAGCTTCAGGCTTCTAGTAGTTTCTGCCCGTACTGCGGGACCAGGCTTGACTGGTCCAACTCTGCCCGAACAGGTTCGGCTCCTTCGAAACATATTGGAGCCGCCATAGGCCTAATCGTTCTCGTTGTGGCCGGAAGCCTATTTGCCACAGGGATATTGGTCCCCGCGGCGACTCGGCTCTACGATGATGCGAGGAATGTTCTGC
>Ga0209237_1000016_pt1 | contig 64084 bp, 58 predicted proteins | sample GraSoi013_1_40cm_2_FD_185820 | JGI IMG/M metagenome (GOLD analysis project Ga0209237, IMG submission 185820) | Grasslands soil microbial communities from the Angelo Coastal Reserve, California, USA - Sample 10_02_2013_1_40cm (SPAdes) (version 2) | ecosystem: Environmental > Terrestrial > Soil >...
CGCTCGCGCTCCTCTTGCCGCACGGCGCTTTGACGAGCGCCGCCAGTTGGGGATGATCTTCGGGCTGCGCACCGCCGAGATGGTGGTGTGCGCGCGCTGCGGCGTGTACTGCGGCGCCGTCATGCGCGAAGGCAAACAGGCCTGGGCGGTGCTGAACGCGAACCTCTTCCTCGATCCGGCATTCGACCGCTCCGCCGAGACCGTCTCCTACGAAGGCGAGACGCCGGAGCAGCGCATCGCGCGCCGCAAGCGCCTGTGGACACCGGCGGAGCTACTTGAACCGTGAAAGCACCGACAGCACCGCGTCGATGTCCGCATCGGTGTGATCCGCCGAGACCTGGAACCGGATCAGCTGCTCGCCGCGCGGCACCACCGGGTAGTTGAGGCCGGTCGCCAGCACGCCGTTCTCGCGCAGGAATGCCACCAGTGCCGCCGTCCGCTCCGTGTCGCGGACCAGCAGCGGCACCACCGGGTGCTGCCCCGGAATCGTCTCGAATCCGAGCCGGACGAGGCCCTCCCGGAACCTCTGCGTCACCGCCCGCAGATGCGAGAGCAGGGCGACGCCCTCGCCCCCGCGGATCAGCTCGAGGGCCGCCAGCGCCGCCGCCGCCTCGCCGGGCGCGATCGGGTTCGAGTAGATGTAGAAGGGGTTCTTCTCGCGCAGCCAGCGGATCAGCGGCGCCGCGGTCGCGATGTATCCCCCGTTCACTCCCATCGCCTTTCCCAGGGTGCCGACCAGCACGTCGGCCCGCCCGCCCGTGACTTCCTCGGTGCCTCGCCCGGTGGTCCCGAATCCGCCGACGCCGTGCGAGTCGTCGACCACCAGCAGGCACCCGCGGGCGAAGCGCGGATCGTACTTCCGGCACAGCTCGGCCATGCGATCGACGGGCGCGTGGTCCCCGCGCATGCTGAAGACGCCGTCGGTGATCACCAGCGCGGCCTCCGCCTGCCCGAGGGACTCCTCGAGCCGCTGCTCGAGCGCGCGCAGGTCCAGATGGCCGTAGACCTTCCGCGCCTTGTGCGGCGCCAGCTTCATCCCGTTGACGATGCAGTTGTGGTTCAGCTCGTCGGAGACCAGCACCGTCTCCGGCGTCGAGAAACTGAAGAGCACGCCCGCGACCGCGGTGTAGGCCGAGCCGGCCACCATCGCCGCAGGCCGCCCGTGGAAGTCGGCCAGCGCCTGCTCCAATTTCACATGCGGCTCGTACGTGCCGCTGATGAAGCGCACCGCCCCGGGTCCCACGCCGTAAGCCTGCGCCGCCTGCTCCTCGGCCTCGATCAGCTCGTGCCGCAGCGACAACCCGAGATACGAGTTCGAGTTCATCCGGATGAACTCGCGGTCGGCGAATCCATCGAGCAGGAAGCGGGGCCCGCGCGAGCGCTGCGGCGGCTTCACCGCGACCACCACCTGCTCCCTTCCCTTCGAGGTGCCCGCGGCATCGAGGTGCGCGAGCTGGGCCTTCAATTCGTCGAGCAGCTTCTCAAGCGGCATGGCTCGTCCTCAGTGCATCCTCTGCAGCATCTCGTCGACCATCGCGTCCAGCCCAAAGCGCGGCGCCCAATGCCACTCCTCGCGCGCGGCGCTGTCGTCGAGGGTCTGCGGCCAGGAATCGGCGATGGCCTGCCGGCGCGGATCGACGGCATATTCGATGTGGAACGCGGGTATGCGCTTCTTGATCGCCTCGCCGATCTCCGCCGGCGTGAAGTCCATCGCGCCGAGGTTGTAGGCGTTGCGGTGGATGAGACGGGAAGGGTCCGCCTCCATCAGCTCGATCATCGCGCGGATGGCGTCCGGCATGTACATCATCGGCAACCGCGTATCGGCCCGCAGGTAGCAGGTGTAGACGGCGTGCTGCAGCGCCTGGCGGAAGATCTCCACCGCGTAGTCCGTAGTGCCGCCGCCCGGTTCCGTCTGGTACGAGATCAGGCCGGGGAACCGCAGCCCGCGCGTATCCGTCCCGAATCGCCGGTGATAGTCCTCGCAGAGCATCTCGCCGACGACCTTGGTGACGCCGTACATGGTGGTGGGCCGCTGGATGGTCACCTGCGGCGTGCGCTTGCGCGGCGTGTCCGGCCCGAAGGCGCCGACGGAGCTGGGAAAGAAGAGCGCGCACTTGTACTGGCGGGCCGCCTCCAGCACGTTCACCAGGCCGTTCACGTTGAGCTGCCAGGCCTGCAGCGGCCTCACCTCGCCGACCGCGGAGAGCAGGGCGGCCAGGTGGTAGATGGTGTCCACGTGATGGATCTGCATCACGCGCGTCAGGTGGTGGGGATCCATGCAATCCACGAACTCGAATGGACCGCCGTCGCGCAGCTCGGCTTCGACCGGCATCCGGACGTCGGTCGCCACCACCGCGTCACCGCCGTAGCGGGCCCGGAGCGCAAGCGTCAGCTCCGACCCGATCTGCCCGACTGCGCCTGTCACCAGGATCCGCTTCATCGATGTCCCCGGAAAGCGGCCCTCCATAGCAGGTCGGGCGGGCGTTCTCCAGGGTTTCGCCGCGCAGATGCGCAGGCGCACGCCCGCCCGTCAGCCTCCCGCCTCCAACGGTTTGCGCTGCGCGAATTTCGCGAACAGGGCCAGATCGTAGCCGGCCTTGAGCAGGCCGGCGCAGACCAGCGGCCACCCGAAGAGGCTGTTCTGTAAGAAAGCGCCGGCGAGAAGCGGCGCGACGGCCGAGGCGAGGCTCCGCGGTACGTTGGTGACGCTGGCGGCTGCGGCGCGCTCCTCCCGCGGCACCATCGCCATCACGTAGGCCTGGCGCGCGGGCACGTCCATCTGCGAGAGCATGGCCCGCAGGAGCAGGAAGAGGGCGGCCAGCGGCAGCGTCGGCATCACGCCCGCCAGCACCAGGAAGACGTTCGAGGGCAGGTGCGTGAAGACCATGGTGCGCACGTGCCCGATGCGGGCGGCGATGCGCGCGGAGACGAGCTGCGAGAAGGCCGCGAGCAGGTTCACGGCGAAGAAGATCGCGCCCACCTCGCTCACCGGAACGGCGAAACGGCGGAAGAGCCAGAGCGCGACGATGGACTGGATCGCCAACCCGCCGCCGAACGAGTCCAGGGAAAACAGCGCCGACAGCTCGAGCACCACGCCGCGAGAACGTGCCAAGGGGGCAGCCTTTGTCGCGGGCGGCGGCTCGACCGCGGGCGAGAGCTTGCGATAGGCCAGCGCCGAGAACGCTCCGAGCGCCGCATAGACGAGAAAGGCGGCCCGCTCCGCGTACACCGCCGGACCCCCCGGCGCGAGGGCGTCCGGCAGTCCGGCAGCGAGCGATCCCAACGCGCCGGCGAAGGCGCCAGCGAGGTTGTACCAGGCGAACAGGCTCGTGCGATCGGCCGGCGCGGCCGCTTCCGCGAGCACCGCCTGCTCGGTGGGAAGAAAGAGCGTCACGTCTCCGGAGGAGGGGTTCAGCGTCCCGACGAAGGCGACGATCAAGAGCGCCCAGAAGCCGGTCGCGAGATAGAAAGCGATCCCCGTGACGCACATCAGGACCGCCGAGGCGAGCAGCACCGTCCTGCGCGGGAATCGATGTCCGAGCAGCCCCACCGCGAGCAGGAGCAAGGCCGATCCGAGCAACGTCGCGGTGGCGATGGCGCCGATCTGGACGGGCGAGAACCCGAGCCGCGACAGGTAGCTGGCGAGGAGCACGCTGGCGATGCCGTCGGCGAATCCGCGCGCCGCGCGCGTCCCGATCAGGCGCGGCGCGTCCGCAGTGGCCGTCGCCGGCAACAGCCTCCTCACCGCGCACCTGCTGCGCGGAGTGGAACGGGATGCATCAGCTCACCAGGAAGTAAGCGGCAAACCCGACGGTGGCGACGTACATGAGAGGATGCACCTCGCGCGGCCGCCCGAGGAGGAGCTGGATCGCCACGTAGGCGATGAACCCGAATCCGATCCCGTGTGAGATCGAATACGTGAGCGGGATGGTGACGAGGAGCACGAAGGCGGGGATGGCGGTGGGCAGCGCGCGCAGGTCGATGCGGGAGATCTGCTGCGTCATCAGGAAGCCGACGGCGATCAACGCAGGCGCGGTGGCGGCGGCAGGAACGATCCCGGCGATCGGCGCTGCGAACATCGCCAGCAGGAAGAGCCCGGCCACGACCACCGAATGGAGCCCGGTGCGGGCGCCTTCGGCGACGCCGGCCGCCGACTCGATGTAGCTGGTCACCGAGCTGGCGCCGAAGAGGCCGCCGACGGCCGCGGCCACCGAGTCGATGGCGAGGAGGCGCCCGAGCCGCGGGATCTCGCCGTTGGCGTCCATGAGCTGTGCCTCCTCGGCGATGGCAGTGCTGGTGCCGATGGTGTCGAAGAAGTCGACCAGCAGCACGGCGACGAAGAGCGGGAGCATGTGCAGCGAGAACACTCCGCCGAGGTCGGCTCGGGCAAACGTGTCGAACCGCGGCGCGGAGAACCACCCGCCGCGAGGAAGGGAAGTCACACCGGCGGCGAGCGCGAGGATGGTGCCGAAGGCGATCCCGATCAGGATCGCGCCTTTCACCCGGCGCGCGAGCAGCGCCGCGATGAGGAGCAGGCCCGCCAGCGCGATGGCGGTCTCGGGCACGCGCAGCGTTCCGAACGTGACCGGCGGAAGCGCCGCTTTCACACCGCCCGCGAGCGCCTGGATGGTGCCCGCCGGCACGATCACCACGCGCGCATTGACGAGGCCGATGAAGGCGATGAACAGGCCGATCCCGACGCCGATGGCGCGGCGCAGATCGCGCGGAATCGCGCGCATCAGCGCCTCGCGGAACCCGATCAGCACCAGCACCAGCATCGTCAGCCCGTCGAGCACGACGAGCCCCATTGCCGTCTGCCAGGAGCCGGCGGCGGGCGCGACCTGGTACGCGATCACCGCGTTCAGCCCCATCCCCGGCGCGAGCGCGATGGGAAAATTCGCGCCGAGGCCCATCATCAGCGAGGTGAGTGCGCTGGCCGCGGCGGTCGCCGCGACGACGGGCTCCTTTGGCATCCCGGCGGCCGCGAGGATCGCCGGATTGGCGAAGAGGATGTAGGCCATCGTCAGGAATGTCGCGACCGCGCCGCGGACCTCGCGCCCGGGGGTGGTTCCGCGCGCGGAGAGCTGGAAGAGCCGGTCGAGCACGCCACATCCGTGGCACGGCCGGGCACGGAACGCAACGAGCGTGCGGAGTACAATTCGCTCGTGCTGCGGGAAGAGACCCAGCAGGCCGGCGGAGCGGCGAAGACGGAGGCGGATCGCGTCTGGCGTTGCGCGGCATGCGCTGCCGAAGTCGCGCGCGATCGCCATCGCATCCCGCTCGATGGCGCGGCGACCCGGGCGTTCGTCAACCCCGACGGCATCGAGTACGTGATCGCCGGCTTCTCCGAGGCGCCCGGATGCGCCGAGGTGAGCAGTCCTTCGCCATATTGGAGCTGGTTCCCCGGCTGCGCCTGGCAGGTCTCCGTCTGCCGGGGCTGCTCCGCGCACCTCGGATGGCGCTTCACCGGCGCGGACCGCTTCTACGGCCTGATCGTCGGCCGGCTCACGCCGCCTTGACCTCATTTGCATCGGCGAGCGCTCGGTCGACATCCCGGCGCACCCCCTATGCCCTCTTGCATGCGCCGGGGCTAGAATGCGCTGGTGCGCTTGCTGCAGCACCGGATCGCGGGGCCCGAGCCCTGTCCGTACCTCGACGGCATCAGCTCGACGACGGAGACGATGCTGATGACGGGGGTGACCCCTGCGGAGCTGGACAGCATGCTCGAGCGGGGTTGGCGCCGGTTCGGCCCGGTCTACTTCCGGCCGGTCTGCTCGACCTGCGACGAGTGCGTTTCGGTCCGGGTGCCGGTGGGCACGTTTTCTCCTTCGGTGAACCTGCGGCGCGTGCGCAGGCGGGCCGCGCACGTGCGCCTGGAAGTCGGCGAGCCAATGGTCGATGACGAGCGGCTGACGCTCTACCGGAAGTGGCATTCCAGCCGCGAGGTGGAGCGGGGCTGGAAACCCGATCGCATCGGCGTCCAGTCCTACGCGATGCAGTTCTGCTTCCCGCACGCCGCAGCGCGCGAGTTCTCGTACTGGGACGAGGACGAGCTGATCGGCATCGGCATCGCCGACGAAACGCCGCACGCCCTATCCGCCGTCTATTGCTATTACGACCCGGACCGGGCGCATCTCTCGCTCGGCACATACAACATCCTGCGCGCGATCGAATACGCGCACCATCGCCGGCTCGCCTACGTCTACCTCGGCTACCGCGTCGAGGGTTGCGCTTCGCTCGAGTACAAAGGTCGCTTCCGGCCGCAGGAGAGGCTGCGCGGCCGCGTGGATGGGCCGCAACCCGCCCGCTGGGAGCGGGCGTGAAGATGCATCAGGAGTCGGTCCGCATCGAACCTCGCGGGCAGGGGCTCCACGACGTGACGCAAGCCGTCCGCCGCGTCGTGCAGGCGGCCGGCGTGCGGACGGGCCTGTGCAACGTCTGCGTGCAGCACACCAGCGCATCGCTGGTCGTGCAGGAGAACGCTGACCCGGCGGTGCGGCGCGATCTGGAGGCCTTCCTCGCGCGCCTCGCGCCGGAGGATGGAGACTACGAGCATGACACGGAAGGTCCCGACGACATGCCTTCGCATATCCGCGCCGCGATCACGCGCACGGCGGAAACGCTGCCGGTGAGCGGCGGAGATCTCGCCCTCGGAGCCTGGCAGGCCGTCTACCTGTGGGAGCACCGGCGCGCGCTGCACCGGCGCACCCTGGTCGTGACCGTCTGGGGCTCCTGAAGCGCTTGCAAAAACATAGCCGCTCCCCACCAGACGACGCTCGTCTCGAATCTGGCCAAGATCGAAAATTGCGTGCGCGGTGAGAGCTCCTGCGCCTATGCTTTCACCCCATGAAGTTCAACCGCCGCATGGAGCGCTACCTGCAAGACCTGCGCAGCCGCGAGGTCGAGGCGGTGGTCCCTCCGCGCGGTCCTGACGTGCAGATCGTCGAGACCGGAGGATGCTTCCTGCTGCGCGGTTTCGTCAGCAACCCCCATTTGAGCCCGGTCGATTTTCCCGACCAGACCACGCTCGAATGCAGCGCGAACAAGCTGCGGATGGAGGCGATGCTCGATGCCCGTCTGGTCCGGTCCTGCCCGCTCCTGCTGCTGACGGCGGGCCTGCTCACGGCCCGCATCGTCTCCATCGCGCTCGCTCGCTATCCGGGCCGCTTCAACGTGATCCTCTCCTACGATGGCGAGGGCTGCGCCGTCCGGTTCCACAAGATCCGCGCCGGGCAGAGATGGCTGGCCGAGGACCTCGAGGGGTACGTGGACGAGGGCGTCCTGGTGTTCGAAGCCGGCCAGCAGACCCCGCTGCCGGCGCTGCTGCGCGCATGAAAAATTGATCGCGGGCCTGGTTCGTGATGCCCATGTTCGAAGCATGAAACGCGACCACGCCGGGGGGGAGGAGCGCTCGAGCGCCGCACCGGCGGGCAGACTGCCTTCGCAGAATGCCGAGCAGCGACGTCCGGTGATCGGCGTGATCGGGGACGGTCAACCCGGTTCGGAGCGCGAGCGGATGGCCGCGGAAGTCGGAGGCGAGCTGGCGCGCGCCGGGGTCCACCTGGTCTGCGGAGGCCTCGGCGGGTGCATGGAGGGCGCTTCCCGCGGCTACAAGGAGGCGAACGGCGAGGGGATCTGCCTCGGCCTGCTGCCCGGAACGTCGCGCGCGGAAGCCAATCCGTGGGTGGATCTTGCCATTCCGACCGGTGTCAACTCCGCGCAAGGCGCGCTGGTCGCCATGGCGGTGGACGCCGCGATCGTCCTGGGCGGAGGGGGCGGTACCCTGAGCGAAGTGGGCCTGTTGTTGCGCGACGGCAAACCCGTGGTGGCGCTCGATGGGACCGGTGGCGCGGCCGAAATGGTGGGTGGACATCAGCTCGGCAAGGTGCGCGTGCTGCTCGCGCACGACCCCGCCGAAGCGGTCCGGCTCGTCCTGGAAGCGCTGCTTAACAAGCACCGGGAGAGGGCGATCGAGATCGGCGAGCCGGGGCCGACGAAGCGGTAAGTTCTACTCCACCGCCGCGACCTGGCGGGTCAAAGCCGTCCCCATGTACTCCGCGATCTTCGCCTCCGCGTCGCCGGCGAAAAGGATCCTGCACGCTTCGCGCAACCCGGGCGCCGCGCGGATTTCCTCTTCTCGGACGACCAGCGCGATCTTCGATCGTCTGCGCAGGAAGTCCTCCAGCTTCACCACCATCTCTCGGCGCGCGGCCTCGTCCAGCTCGCAGCGGATGTACTCGCTGGTCTCGATGATCACCTCCGCCTGGCGCGGGTCCCGGCGAATGGCCTCGAGCAGGCCCAGCGCTTCGGCGCCGTAGCGGCGCCAGAGCCGGGTGGAGAGCTTCTCGCTGGCGTTCGGGGAAGTGAGCGCGTCGAGGTCCATCAGCCGGGCCTGGTGGAAGTATTCGTCGCGCACGGCGGCGGGCGGCTCGCCGAACCAGACTCGATCCGCGAAGGGGAGCACCACGCCGAGCCTGCGCACTTCGGCGCAGATCTCCTCCCCCACGTTGATGCAGTCGGTCAGCTTGCCGCCGAAGATCGTCAGCCGCTTGCGGTCCCGGTCCGTCTCGATCGCGTGCTTTCGGGAGAGCTGCATCCAGTCCCGCCCGCCGTTGCCGCTGCCGGATACGACCAGGGGGCGGACCCCGCATCGCTCGGCGATGATGTCCGATTCCTCCAGCGGGCGCGGCAACTGCAGGCGCTTGTTGAAGTTGTCGAGGACGAACCGCCGATCCTCGGGCGTGACCTCGACCTCCGGCCGGTCCACGCGCGTATCCGTGGTGCCGATGCACGTCTTCGCCTGCATGGGGATGACGAAGAAGAGCCGCCCGTCGTCGGCGAAAAAGGTCAGCACCCGCCGCTCCGCCGTGACCGGGTCGACGATGACGTGGATCCCCTTGGAGAAGACGTGTCGGTGCACCGTGGAGACGCCGTCGCGCGCGTTGACCTCGTCGGCGTAGGGGCCGCAGGCGTTGATCAGCACGGCGGAAGCGACGGTCAGTTCCCGCCCGGTGGTGACGTCGCGCGCCCGCGTCAGCCAGCCCTCGGCCGAGCGCGTGGAGCCGAGCGCCTCGACGTAGTTGGCGGCGACGCAGCCACGGTCGAGCGCCGAGCGGATGAACCCCCAGACGAAGCGTGCGTCGTTGTCGTGCAGGTAGGCGTCCGAGTACTCGAACCCGCCGGCGAGGCCGCGCGTCTGGATGGCGGGCTCTTCGCGCTCGATGTCGGCGACGGAGAGCAACCGCGGGCGCCGGGTGAAGAAGCTGCCGATCGCCCAGTAGAGGAGGGCGCCGAGCCAGAGCTTGAACCTGCCGTGGCGGAACCCGCGCGCAATCGAGGTGAAGAACCGGATCTCCTGCACCGTGCTCGGGTACGCGCGGATCAGCTCGTTGCGGGCAAGGCAGAGCTTGCGCACCAGACCGAGCTCGTACGTCTCCAGGTACTTGATGCCGCCCCAGGCAAGATTCGAGGACTGCTGCGAAGTGACGGAAGCGAAATCGCCCCGATCGATCAGTGCGACCTTCGCGCCCCGCGCAGCCAGCGCGGCCGCGGACACCGCCCCGTTGATCCCCCCGCCGAGGACCAGGACGTCGAACCGCTGCGCGGCGAGCTTGTCCAGGTTGGTGGCGCGCAAGGCCGGCGTGGGTTGGGTCATGCCGCGAGGATACACCGGCCGACCTGCTCCCAGAGCGCGCGAAAACGCGCGTCGTCGAAGCTGGATCCCGAGCGCAGGAACGTAGCGCCCGCCGCTTCGTAATGCCCGATCACGTCGAGGTGGTCGCCGAGCACGAAGCCCTGCGCGTGTCCCTCGAGCGTCTGCGACCAGGCGGGCACGATACCGTCGCTGGAGGAGGGGAGCACGGCGATGTGCCGCTCGCCGATCCAGGGACCTTCCGGCACGCGCGCGTCTGCAGGTGGTTGGCCCGCGGCCAGCCTGTACATCACGTCGTAGAGCAGGCGGTGCAGCGGACGAAACAGGAATGTGAGAGGCGAAAACCCGGCGGGCGGCGATACCGAGACGAAGCTGATCGGGCGCACGACATCCAGCCCCTGCAGCGAGCGATTGAGCTCGCCCATCGCTTCCGGGGTGAGATCGCGCACCAGCCGGTGATCGGCTGCCACGTCCGCGAGGAAGCGGCGGATCTGGTGCGCCGTATCTTCGTCCACGTCGGCGAGCTGCGCGATCACCTGGTCGGTGGGCGTTGTCTGCTGCAAGGCGGCCCGCTTGAGCAGGTTGAGCAGCGCCGCCGCCTGCCCGGCGAGCCGCAGGCGTCCGCGAGTGGCGAGGATGCTTCCGAACCAGAGCGCGGGAGCCGCGACCCAGGCGACGTCGCCCAGCGACCGCGCCAGGGGCGTTCCGTGGAACGGCGCGGAGACCGTGATCACGGAGCCGATGCGGCCGATCAGCTCGCCGCGCTCCGGGAGCGCGGTGTAGCGAGGGTGCGCGAGCAGGCGCGCATCGAGCCCGCCCGTCGAATGGCCGACGAGATGCAGCCGGGCCGCGCCCGCCCGGATCAGCTCGGAGGCTTTGGCGTGCAGGGAGCGCACGCGCTCCGTCAGCGATCCGGCGGGCGGCGGCTCGTGCACGGCGAATCGCAGCGGGCGCATGTGCGCGCGCAGCATGGCGTCCTCGACGCGCGCGAAATACTCGATGAGCGGCCGGTCCGGATGGCCGAAGCTGCCAAATCCGAAGAATCCGGGAACGAAGAGCACCAGATCCGCCATGCGCTACCCATGCTTCCCCGGCGCAGTGCGGCCGTCCAGTCCCACGCGTATGCTAGCCGCTCCCGCGCCGAAGGCGCGGGATTGCGGCTAATTGCTCGAGACTGTACAACATGCTCCAAGGTCCGGTTCCACCGATGCTGGCGAAGCTCGCCAACTCGCTCCCCGAGGGCGAGGGCTGGATCTTCGAGCCGAAATGGGACGGCTTCCGCGCCATCGTCTTTCGCGACGGCGACGATCTGCTGCTGCAGAGCCGCGACCTCAAACCGCTCAACCGATACTTTCCGGAGCTGGAGGACCCGCTCCGTCGCCAGCTTCCACGGCGCTGCGTGGTGGACGGGGAGATCGTGATCGCCGGACCGGACGGGCTCGATTTCGATGCGTTGCTGCTGCGGATCCATCCTGCGGCTTCGCGGATCAAGCTGCTCGCATCGCAGACGCCGGCCTCGTACGTCGCCTTCGATCTGCTCGCGCTCGGCGACGAGGATCTGCGGGAAGCCCCCCAGGAGGAACGGCGCCGGCATCTGGAGGACGTACTCGCCTCGGTCCAGCCGCCTCTCTATCTGACGCCGGCCACGCGCGATCGCGCCGTGGCGCAGGACTGGTTTTCGCGCTTCGAGGGCGCCGGATTCGACGGCGTCGTCGCCAAGCGCGCGGACCAGCCCTATCAGCCCGACAAGCGCACGATGCTGAAAATCAAGCACCAGCGCACCGCGGACTGCGTGGTGGCCGGCTTCCGCTGGCACAAGAACGGCCCGGGCACCATGATCGGATCGCTGCTGCTCGGTCTCTACGACCGCGAGGGCAAGCTCCATCACGTCGGCGTCACCTCCTCGTTCACGGCGGCGAGTCGCAAGGCGCTCGTGAACGAGCTCGCCCCCTTGCGGGAAGGCGCGGCCGAGGGCCATCCCTGGCGGGAGTGGGCGCAGTGGAGCGGCGACCAGCGCATGCCCGGGGCGTCCTCCCGCTGGAACCGGGGCAAGGATCTCTCCTGGGAGCCGTTGCGCATCGAGCGCGTCTGCGAGGTCGCCTACGATCACCTGCAGGGCGACCGCTTCCGCCACGCCACGACGTTCCTGCGTTGGCGCCCGGACAAGCCGCCCGGCGAGTGCCGCTACGATCAGCTCGAGGAGACCGCGCCCGCCGAGCTCAAGCAGATCTTCGGCGTCTCCTGATTCGTCGGCGCTATGCTCCGCCGATGCCTGCTCGCAAGGAGCTCCTCCAGATCGAGGGACGCGAGATCCCCATCTCGAATCCGGAGAAGGTCTTCTTCCCGCAGCGCGGATACACGAAGCTCGATCTGGTCCGCTATTACCTGGCGGTCGCCACGGGCGCGTTGCGTGGGGCGGGGGGCAGGCCGATGGCGCTGAAGCGGTACGTGAACGGCGCGGAGGGCGAGTTCTTCTTCCAGAAGCGGGCCCCGGAGGCGCGGCCGCTCTGGATCGAGACCGTGGAGCTGAAGTTCCCCTCCGGGCGCACCGCCCGCGAAGTGGTGCTGCGCGACGCGGCCCAGCTCGCCTGGATCATCAACCTCGGTTGCATCGATCTCCACCCGCACCCGGTGCGCGCGGACGACCTCGATCATCCCGACGAGCTGCGCGTCGATCTCGATCCGGTGCCCGGCGTGCCCTGGCCCCAGGTGCGGGAGGTGGCCATGCTCGCGCGCGAGGTCCTGCGCGAGCACGGTCTCACCGGTTGGCCGAAGACGTCCGGCTCGCGGGGCATGCACGTGAACGTTCGCATCCAGCGGCGCTGGATGTTCCAGGAAGTTCGCGCGGCGGCCCTGGCCCTCGCGCGGGAGGTAGAGCGGCGCGCGCCTGCCCTCGCCACCAGCAAGTGGTGGAAGGAGGAGCGGCACGGCGTGTTCATCGACTACAACCAGAACGCGAAGGACCGGACGGTCGCCTCGGCATATTCCGTGCGCCCGACGCCGGATGCGCGCGTATCGACGCCGCTTTCCTGGGACGAGGTCCCGCTGGTCGAGCCGGAGTCGTTCACGCTCGCGACCGTCCCGGACCGATTCGCCCGCGCCGGCGACCCGCACGCGGGCATCGACGAGGAGCCCGGTTCGCTGGAGTCGCTGCTCGAGCTGTCTGCGCGCCAGAAGGGGGAAGGACAGGCGGACGCGCCTTGGCCGCCGCACTACGCGAAGCAGCAGGACGAGCCGCCTCGCGTGCAGCCATCGAAGAAGCGAAAGCGCTGATCCACTCGACCCGCGAGACCTAGGCCGCGACGCGCAGCTCCGGTGCGGGACGGTCGAGGGCCGCGGTCAGCACCTCGTCCATCCGCTTCACCAGCACGATCTCCAGCTCGTCCCGGACGTGCTGGGGAATCTCGCGCAGCTCGGCAGCGCAGGCCTGCGGGATCACCACCCGCTTGAGGCCGAGGCGGTGCGCAGCGAGCACCTTCTCCTTGATCCCGCCGACCGGCAGCACCCGACCGCGCAGCGTGGCCTCTCCGGTCATCGCCGTATCCGTGCGGACTGGGACGCCGGAGAGCAGCGACACCAGGGCGGTGAACAGCGTCACGCCGGCGCTGGGCCCGTCCTTCGGAGTTGCTCCCGCCGGTACGTGTACGTGAACGTCCCAGCCGTCGAGCGGTTTCTCGCCCACGCCGAGCTGGACCGCGTTCGCTTGCACGTAGCTGAGCGCCGCCCGCGCGGACTCCTTCATCACGTCGCCGAGCTGGCCGGAGAGGATCAGCTGGCCCTTGCCAGGCATGCGCAGCGCCTCGACGTACAGCACCTCGCCTCCGACCGGTGTCCAGGCCAGGCCTGCGGCGACGCCGGGGACACCCGCGTCCTCGCGCACTTCGGGCTGGAAGCGGTCAGGTCCGAGGATCGGCTCGATCTCCTCGAACTCGACCCGCCGCGGCTCCACCAGGGTTCCGCTCGCCTTCTCCACAGCCAGCGTCCGGCAGACGTCCGCGAGCCGCTTCTCCAGACCACGCACGCCGGCCTCGCGCGTATGCGCGGCGATGATGCGGTTCAGCGCCTCGTCCGTCAGCTCCACCTTCGCGCCGGAAAGGCCGTGCGCCTCGAGCTGCTTGGGCAAGAGGTGCGCGCGCGCGATGGCTGCCTTCTCCTCGGAAGTGTAGCTGGGGATCTCCAGGACCTCCATGCGATCCCTCAGCGCCGGCGGAATCGTCTCCAGCGTGTTCGCAGTGGCGATGAACAGGACCTTCGAGAGGTCGAACGGCACCTCGAGGTAGTGGTCCGCGAACGTCCGGTTCTGTTCCGGGTCCAGCACCTCGAGCAACGCCGCCGAGGGATCGCCCTGGTAGCCGGCGCCCAGCTTGTCGATCTCGTCCAGCATCAGCACCGGGTTGGCCGTGCCCACGCGCTTGAGCGCCTGCACGATCCGGCCGGGGAGGGCGCCGACGTAGGTGCGCCGGTGACCGCGGATCTCCGCCTCGTCCCTGACGCCGCCGAGCGACACGCGGGCGAATTTCCGCCCCATGGCGCGGGCGATGCTCTGTCCCAAGGAAGTCTTGCCGACGCCCGGGGCGCCCACGAGGCAGAGGATCGGTCCCTTCAGGTCGCCGCGCAGCCTGCGCACGGCGAGAAACTGCAGCACGCGCTTCTTCACCTTCTCGAGACCATGGTGGTCCGCATCGAGCACGTTGCGCGCGTTCTCCACCTCCAGGTTGTCCTCGGTGAAGACTCCCCAGGGCAGATCAGCGATCCACTGCAGCCACGAGCGCGACACCGACCGCTCCGGAGACTGCTCGGGCAGCTTCTTCAGCCGCGCCAGCTCCTTGTCGACCTGCGTGCGCACGTCCTCCGGCAGCCTCAGCGAGGCGATCTTCTTGCCCAGCTCGTCGCCGTCGGAGGCGGGGCCTTCGCCCAGCTCGTTCTGGATGGCCTCCAGCTTCTTGCGCAGGATGTGCTCGCGCTCCGCCTTGGAGACCTTCTCCTGCACGGCGCCTTCGATGTCATGCGCGGCCTTCAGCACCTCGCGCCTGCGGACGAGCAGGGCGACGACCAGCTTCAGCCGCTCGACCGGGTCGAGCGCCTCCAACACCTTCTGCTTGTCGGAGGCCTCCGCGGGCACATGGTGGGAAAGCAGGTCCGCGAGAGCTCCCGGATCCTTGACGGCGTCGAGCGCCTGCGCGACCTGGGCCGGGATGGCCGGCAGCAGGGCGAGGATGTCGCGGGCGATCCGGCGCGCCTCGAGCGCGAGAGCTTCCACTTCGGTGCCCTGCGCCGTGGCGACGGGGACTTCCTCCGCCCGCACCGACGGGAGCGGCTCGCCCTCCTCGAACTCCAGCACGCGCACGCGGCCCAGGGCCGTGACGATCACTCCGCCGTCCCTGCTCACGCCCTCGACGCGGGCGAGAGTGGCGATCGGGTGGACGCCCAGCTCGCTCTCGGTGCTGAGGGCGACGACGACGCGCTTTTCCTCCGAAGCCGCGACGGTCCGCGCCAGCGCGGCGCCGTTCGCGTCGGTATCGAGCCGCGCCACCGCTCCGGGGAGCAGCACGGCATCTTCCAGGACGAATACCGGTAGCTTCAGTTCCAATTTCTTCTCCTCCATCGTGCACGAACGTAAGGCCTACGAAACCCGTGTCAAACGAGGGCACGGTTTCCAATTTTTGCGGACTCGCCGAGGACAGGACTGATCCCCGACGGTCCTTTTGATGCCACCGGCCGCCGCCCGATTCGATCCTCGAGCTGCTCGCCAAGCCGTCGGTGCACGTCGGCATCAGCCTGGTCGCCGTGCCGGTCAACGATCGTCCGTTATTTTTCGCCACCCTGCTCCCCCGGCTACAAGAAATGCGCACCCGCACGGGACGTCCTCACTGGATCGTAATCGACGAGGCGCAGCATCTGTTCCCTGCGTCCTGGCAGCCGGCGCCGCTCACGCTGCCGCGCGAGCTCGGCGGCGTGCTGATGGTCACCGTGCATCCGCAGCACGTCTCTGCGGCGATGCTGGAAGCGGTCGACACCGCGCTGGCGGTGGGAAAGGCGCCGGAGCGAATGCTGCAGCCGTTCGGGCGGGTGCCACCGGTCGAGCTCGAGGACGGCGAGGTGCTGGCCTGGTCGAACGGGCAGGCGGAGCCGCTCCGTCTCGTCCAAGAGAAGGCGCAGGTGCGGCACCGGCGCAAGTACGCGGCCGGAGATCTCGGCGGCGAAGCGTTCGTCTTCCGCGGGCCGCAGGGCAAGCTCAAGCTCCGCGCGCCGAACCTGGGCATCTTCCTGTTGATGGCCGAAGGCGTCGACGACGAGACCTGGATGCACCATCTCGCGCAGCGCGATTATTCGAAGTGGTTCCGGATGGCGCTCAAGGACGACGGCCTCGCCGCCGACGCCGAGCAGATCGAGAGCCGCGGCGGCCTCGAGAGCCGAAGTCGGATCCGCGACGCGATCGAGAAGCGCTACACGCTGCCGGCTTGATGGGCTACGGCGTGCAAACCCAGGTGCAGACCTGTGAGTCGTTTTGCACGACGATGGGGATCTCGACCTGGCCCGCGAGCTGCTTTCCGCTTCGCGCCAGGGCATGGCCATGGAACTGTAGCAGGTGCGGGCCGTTCGCGAGCGTGCGGGTGTCGAGGTTGACGGTGCGCATCTGGGTCGTGTCGTGGAACTCGATGATGTCGACGCCGTCTACCAGCAGCGACATTTGCACTCCAGACCAGCGGGAGCACGGCGCTCCTGCCAGGAGAAGGGGTGAGCGGTGCGCTGGAACCCCTGCAACCTAGCCGCAGCTCTGTAGTACGGAGAACACTTTTCTCGCCCGTGGGGACATGTGCGCGCGCCTCCGCGACGACATCGGCTCTCGGGCGTTCGGCTACGCTGGTTCGGCGATCGTCCTGCCGCGCGGAGCGGGCTCAGGGGCGGGACCGCGCTGGTACCACTCGACCACCTTGTAGCGGCGCGCCACGAGCGCGAGGCCTGCCGCGGCCAGGTACGCGAAACCGGCGTAGTAGAAGAACAGACCGGTCCCGTGGAAGAAGGCCAGCGCCGAGGCGAGCGCAACGGCCAGGTTCGCCGCCGCGGTCGTCAGGTTCCAGAAGCTCTGGATCACGCTCTTCATCGTGAGCGGCGCCTGCGTGTACGCGAACTCGAGGCCGGTGACGGACACCAGGATCTCGCCGATCGTCAGGACGACGTACGGCAGCACCTGCCAGACGACCGAGATCTTCACCCCCGCGGCAACCGGGACGTTGAGCAGGCCGGCGATCACGAACGATGTCGCTCCCAACGCCATCCCGATCGGCATCCGGCGCAGCGGCGTCAGCTCCCAGCCGAGGCGCTTGAAGAACGGATAGGCCACGCCGGTCGTGAACGGGATGAGGAGCATGACCAGCGCGGGGTTCACGAGCTGCATCTGGGCGGGCTCGAACGTCCACGGCCCGATGCGCAAATCCATCGATCGCGCCTGCACGACCCAAGTGGACGCCTTCTGATCGAACAGCATCCAGAAGAACGGGATGAACGCGAAGATGGAGAGAAGGCGAAATACCGCCTTGACGCCCTCGACGGCGTCCTCCGGATGCTCGTCGCGGGCGCGGTCGAGGATGGGCCCACCCTGGCCGCGCTTGCGCAAGGCGCTGCGAACGACCGCCAGGAACGAATGCGGATCCTTCCGGGTCGGCGGGACCTTCACGTAGTAGTGGCGACCCAACCAGAAGACGATGGTCGCGATCGCCATGAGGATGCCGGGAATCCCGAACGCGACCGCGGGTCCGAAGAGCCGCAGCGTCTTCGGGATCAGGAGCGAGGCGAAGAACGATCCAAGGTTGATGCTCCAGTAGAAGATCGCGAACACCTTGTTGACGAGGTGCTTGTTCTCCGCGGTGAACTGGTCGCCCACCAGGGCGGAGACGCAGGGCTTGATCCCGCCCGATCCGAGCGCGATGAGGACGAGCCCCGCGTAGAAGCCGGTGGGCTGGTCGGAGAAGAGCGCCAGGCAGCCGTGGCCCGCGCAGTAGAGCAGGGAGATGTAGAGGATGGTCCGGTACTTCCCGAGGAAGCGGTCGGCGAGGAACCCGCCGAGAAGCGGCGTGAAGTAGACCCCGAAGACGAAGAGGTGGAAGACCGCCTTTGCCGCCGCCTCGCGGTCCGCCTGGGCCGCGACGTGGTCCTTCAGCAGCCAATCGATGAGGAACACGGTGAGGATGTTCCGCATCCCGTAGAAGCTGAATCGCTCGCACGCCTCGTTTCCGATGATGTACGGGACCTGGGGCGGCATCCGCGAGGCGCGCGCTTGGCTGGGCACGCCGCGATCTCTACCGCGTGTCCGCGGCAGGATGGAAGCCAAGCGGCCGTCGAGCCCGTTAAGATGTGCCGATGGAATTTCGCAGGTTCCGGGGAACGGACAAGTATCTCACTTCGTCGGCGCTCGAGTCCGCGGTGAATTGTGCCCTGGCGCTGGAGCGGCCGCTGCTCGTGCGCGGCGAGCCGGGGACCGGCAAGACGCTGCTCGCCGAGGCGATCGCGTCGGCTCTGGGGTTGCGCTTGATCCACTGGCCCGTGAAGTCGACCACGCGGGCGCAGGACGGGCTCTACGTCTACGACACGGTGCAGCGCCTGTACGACTCCCGATTCGGCGACGGCGACGTCAAGGACATCCGCCGGTACATCAAGCACGGGCCCCTCGGGCAAGCCTTCGCCTCGCGCGATCGGGTGGTGCTCCTCATCGACGAGGTCGACAAGGCGGACCTGGAGTTCCCGACGACTTGTTACACGAGCTGGACCGGATGCGGTTCGTCGTCACCGAGACGGGCGACGAGGTGATCGCGCGCGAGCGTCCGGTGGTCGTGATCACCTCGAACGCGGAGAAGGAGCTCCCGGACGCTTTCTTGCGCCGCTGCGTCTTCCACTTCATCGAGTTCCCCGAGCAGGACCTGATGGCGCGCATCGTCCGCGTCCACCATCCGGACCTGGACCAGAAGCTGCTCGATCAAACGCTGCGGGCGTTCTACTCGCTGCGCGACGTGGACGGGCTGCGGAAGCGGCCTTCGACGAGCGAATTGATCGACTGGATCGCGGTGTTGCGCCGCGCGGGGATCGCCAGCGTCGAGCTGGATGCAGGCATGCCGTTCCTCGGCGCCCTGCTCAAGCGCGAGCAGGACCTTCTCGCCTTTGCCGAGGCGACCTCGCGCGGACGGCGGCCGAGGGCGTAGCCATGTTCGTGCCCTTCCTCTACGAGCTGCGCGATCGGGGCGTGAAGGTCGGCGCGCAGGAAGCACTCTCGCTGGCGCAGTCTCTCGGCCTGGGACTCCACCGCGGCACGCTGGACGGCTTCTACGAGGTCGCGCGCGCTCTCTGCGTGCACCGCGAGCAGGACCTGGACGCCTTCGACCGCGCGTTCGCGCATCACTTCCGCGGAGTCCCCGACGACGCGCTCGCGCTCACCGACGAGCTGCTGGAATGGCTGGAGCAGCCCGCCGCGAAGCGGCGGCTCACCGAGCTGGAGCGCCAGCTCCTCGAGCGGATCGATCTCGCCGAAGCGCGCGAGCGGTTGCGCGCCCGGCTCGCCGAGCAGCGTGAGCGGCACGACCGCGGCAACCGCTGGGTGGGAACGGCGGGGACCTCGCCGCACGGCAGCGGGGGTATCCATCTCACCGGGATCAAGGTGGGGGAGGCGCCGGGCGGACGGGGAGCGCTGGAGGTGGCCGCAGAGAGGCGTTTCCGGGATCTGCGCTCGGACGTGACGCTGGATACGCGGCAGATCGAAGTCGCGCTGCGGCGGCTGCGCGCGTTCGTGCGCGAAGGCGCGCTCGACGAGCTGGACGTCGAGGCCACCATCGACAAGACCGCGCGAAACGGCGGCGAGCTGGAGATCGCGATGCGGCCGCCGCGGCGGTCGAATCTGCGCGTGCTCCTGCTGCTGGACGTCGGCGGCTCGATGGACCCGCACGCGCACGTCTGCGAGCGGCTGTTCTCCGCGGCGAGCCGGGCCACGCATTTCAGGGAGCTGCGCACCTACTATTTCCACAACTGCGTCTACGGCCGCGTATACGAGAGCGCCGCGCTGATCCGCGGCGTCCCTGTTTTGCAACTCCTTCAGGATTGCGACCCCTCCTGGCGCCTGATCGTCGTGGGCGATGCGCTCATGAGTCCCTGGGAGCTGCAGTCGAGCGGTTCCCGCTGGAGCTTCGGCGACGACTCCGGCGCGCCCGGCATCGCCTGGCTCGCCCATCTCGCCCAGCATTTCCTCCACTCGGCCTGGCTCAATCCGGAACCGGCCGTCGCCTGGTACGGCACCGCCGAGGTCATCCGCCGTGTCTTCCCCATGTACCGGCTGACCCAGGATGGCCTGCTCGAAGCCGTCCAGCACCTCATGCGCGGCGGCGGGCGACTCTGAGCACGGGCGCGGGGTACCGCTCATTACGACGCCGCCGGGGTGCATGGCCGGGCGCCGCCGCAAGCAGAAACCGCTCCCGTTGTTACGACCGGAGGACCGCGTAAAGGAGGCGCGGTTTCTGAAGCGGCGTCGCCGCGGCCATGCACCCCGCCGGCTACGAGCGCGCGTCGTCTTCTTCATGCCCGTCGCGCCGCGCTCCCATTGTTGCTGCTCATGGCGGATCGGAGCCGAACCTAGACGGTGAGACGGACACCCAGAAACAGGCTCGCGCGCCCATGAAGGGCGTGAAGGAGCACGCGTCGCGCGGCGTCGCTGCACCCACAAACCGCATAACCAAGCTAAGGCCGCTTAACGCGCAGTGTCTCGCCTCGTCCGGAGCGAAATCCTTCGACGGCTCCTTCCCGCAGGTAGACGACGAACGGCGCTCCGTATGACGCCATGCACACCTTGCACGGCGCGTAGAGCAGGACGGAGAATGGCGACTCGAGCTGCCGCGTCTTCCACGGCTTGCCCAGCACGGCCCGCACCCGCGCCTCGTCGGCTCCGAGCAGACCCGCGCTCCTCGCCTTCTCGAACAGCGCGCCCTGCAAGAAGCTGTCGACCGGCGAGAGCAGGTACGCGTTTGCCAGCGGATTGCCGAGCAGCAAGACGAGGAAGCCCAGCACATAGACCAGCGCGCGCCACCACGTCAGCCGGCCCGACCGCGCCGCGACGTAGAATGCCCACGCGCACCAGAGCGGCAGCGCGAGCAGGAGAACAGCGATGAAGACCTTCATCTTGCGAAGTGATCGGCGATCACGCTCGCCACGCACGCCGTCAGCCGCACGCCGGTGGGAACGTGCAGGAACTCGTTGGGCCCGTGCGCGTTCGAGCCGGGTCCGAGCACGCCCGTGATCAAGAACTGCGCCTCCGGGAACTTCTCTCCCAGCATCCCCATGAAGGGGATGCTTCCCCCTTCGCCCAAGGCCATCGGCGGCTTTCCGAAGAAGGTGCGCGAGGCGCGATCGACCGACGAGGACAGCCACTGTGCGAGCGGGGGCGCGTCCCAGCCGATGGACGCCTTCTCCCCTTCGAAGGTGACGCGCGAGCCTGAGGGGGGATCCTTCTCCAGCGTCTCCCTCACGGCGCGCATCGCCACGGCGGGGTCGACGCGCGGAGGAATGCGCAGCGAGATCTTGCAGGCCGTGTAGGGTCGCAGGACGTTGCCGGCGCTTCCCAGGGGAGGCAGCCCCTCGATGCCGGTGATGGCGAGCGCCGCCCTCCAGGAGCGATTCAGGATCATCTCCACCTTGTCGCTCACCACGGGGCGGGCGCCCTGCACGAAGGGGAACTTGTTCCACACCTCGTCTCCCAGGATCTCGGCGGTGAGCCGCGCCTGCTTCAGCCGTTCATTGGAGATCTGCACCTGCAGCGCGTCGAGCTTCACCCTGCCGGTCTGCTCGTCGTCGATGCGGCTGAGCAGCTGGCGGAGGAGACGAAACGACTCCGGCACGATGCCGCTGGCATCGCCCGAGTGTACGCCCTCGTTGAGGATCTCCACCCGCAGGTTGCCGGAGACCATCCCGCGCAGCGAGGTCGTCATCCAGAGCTGCTCGTAGTTGCCGCAGCCCGAGTCGAGGCAGACCACCAAGGAAGGCTTGCCGATGCGCGGAGCGAGGTGCGCGATGTAGGCGGGCAGGTCGGTCGACCCGCTCTCCTCGCAGGCCTCGATCAAGACGACGCAGCGGGCATGCGGCAGGTTCTGCTCCTGCACGAGCCGCAACGCCGCCAGCGAGGCGAAACTCGCGTACCCGTCATCGGCGCCGCCGCGCCCGTAGAGCTTGTCGCCCTCGCGCAAGGGCGCCCATGGCGACAGCCCCTGCCGCCATCCGGTCATCTCCGGCTGCTTGTCCAGGTGGCCGTAGAGCAGCACGGTCTCGCTGCCCTGCCCGGGGATCTCCATGAAGATGACGGGCGTTCGGTTCTCCAGCCGGACGACTTCGACCGACAACCCGGCCACGGGCTGCCTGCGGCACCAGCCCTCGATCAGCGCCACCGCCCGATCCATGTTCTGCTGCCATCGTGGATCGAAGGCAGGCGACTTGTTCGGGATGCGGATGTACTCGTACAGGGCGGGGAGGATCTGCTCGTCCCACATCCGCTGCGAGGACTGCAGTGCGCGCGGCGCGTCGAGAGTCGGCATGGCCGCGCTCTCCTATCACAGGACCGCGCCGTGTAGGCTGCCGGCGTGCTGCTGCGCCTCGTCGACGATTTCAGGCGCGCGATGGACCTCTCGCTCGTCCTCGACGAGGAGGGCATCGCGCACGAGCTGCGCAGCGCGGGGGAAGAGCGCTGGGCGCTGATGGTCGACGAGGCCGACCTTGCGCGCGCGCAGGCCGCCCTGACGACCTTCGAGCGCGAGAACCCACCGCCGGCGCCGCGGGTGCAGACGTCGCGATCGCCTACACCGGCGCTCGCCTGCGGGCTCCTGTTCTTCCTCTCCATTCTCGCCTTCCACGTCTGGACCGGTCCGGAATCCTCCGCGTCGCCCTGGTTCTCGCGCGGAAGCGCGGACGCGGCCGCCATCCTCCGGGGCGAATGGTGGCGGACCGTCACGGCCCTGACGCTGCACGCGGACGCCGGTCACGCGGTAGGGAATGCGGTCCTCGGAGGGCTCCTGCTCGCCCTGCTCGCTCACGCCCTCGGTCCGGGTCTCGCCGCCATTCTCATTGTGCTGGCGGGCAGCGCCGGCACGCTCGCGGCCGCGGAGCTGCTGCGGCGCGACTTCATCTCGGTGGGCGCGTCCACGGCGGTGTTCGGCGCGCTGGGTGTTCTCGCGGCCTTGCGGCAGCACCGGCGGCGCGCCTGGGTGCCGCTCGGCGCCGGGCTGGCGCTGCTGGCGTTTCTCGGCACCTCGAAGCGCGCGGACCTCGCCGGGCACCTCTGCGGCTTCGCCGCTGGCGTGCTCCTCGGTGCCGGCGTATCGCTCTTGCCGCCGCTGCGCGGTCGGCTGGCGCAAGGGGCGCTCGCTTCCATCGCCGCGGCAGCTCCGATGGCGGCTTGGCTCGCCGCTTTCCGCTGAACCTCGCACCGCAGCGCACCTTGCCCGGAGATCGCGCACGTTCGCGCAATCTCGCTGCTGTGGCCAGCGTCTGTTTACTGGCGTCCCTATGGCAATCTGTTGCCTACAGATTTTTCCCGAGGGGAGCCAATCACAATGCGAAGGATTCTGATTGCAGCAACCATTTGTGCCGCTGCCTGCGGCGGCAAGAGCACGATCATGGCCACGGCCGCGATCAAGGCGAGCGCAACGCAGGCCCAGTCCGGCATGAGCTCGGCGAGCACGAACACGGAAGCGAGCATCGGCCTGCAGGGCATCGGCAGCGCAGTGGGCGGGGCCGCCGCGTCGGGCAACGTCTCCACCGTGGACCTGAGCACGGGCTTGCAGGATCCCGGCCAGCTCGCCGCTGCAGCGCTGGCGCCGTCTTCGGGCAGCGTGCACCAGGCGCTGCGCTTGTCGGGTGCCTCGAATGCCGCCACGTCCATTCCTGTCGGCTGCGTGCGCCGGGACCCTGGCACGGGCTCGCCGACGCTGACCCCGCCGGGACCAGCCTGCGCCGCGGATACCTATCTGGAAGTCGACTACGACAACGGCGACGTGGTGAAGGTGACGTGGTCGGAGACCGCCACCAGCTTCGACCTGAAGTTCGAGGTGACCATGGGCCCCTGGACGGGCACCAACCTGCACTACACCGGCAACCTCAACGGCAACACCGCGACCGTAGGCGTGAGCGGATCGATGCAGTTCTCGCGGAGCGGCAGCCTCGTGCACGTCAACGCCGACTTCAGCGTCACGTACGTCGTCTCCGTCTCGCAAGGCACGAACAGCACGACCGTGAACATCAGCGTGAGCGGGACCGCAACCGATCACATTGCTCTCGTCCGGGCGCATGAGAACTTCGGGCTCGGCTTGGAGAACTCGACGAGCGGCCAGACGACGACGGGCACGGTGCGGTGGAACGGCGGTGTCGGGATCGACCTGCTCAAGGCCGACGGCGTGACCACCGATCACTCGGTGGCGTTCAACGTGAACGCGACCGTCACCACCCAGACCACGGGGACTGCCTCCACCACCACCTGGTCGCTGAACGGCGACGTGGAATACGACGGCGCGGTGGCCGGCAACCTCGTGACGAAGAACAACCAGGTCTACGTCGACTGGACCGACGGCATGGAGGACACCTTCGATCCGTCGGTGCTGGCCCACCAGCTCTAGGCAAGGTCAGCTCGAGAGTGGAAGGGCCCGGGCGAAGCGCTCCGGGCCCTTCTTCTTTCGATTCCGGGCCATCGCCGGTTACCGCTCGGAGCGGTGCTGCGCGTGCCGCGCGATGGCGAGCTGCGCGCAAACTTTGCATCCGGAGGCAAGGCGGCGCCGGCATCGGTGACGGCGCGGGATCGCGAGATCTGCCGGCGGCTGGCGCCGGCGCTGAACGAATCGGGCCTGTGGCTCGCGGGGATCGACGTGATCGGAGGCAAGCTGACCGAAGTGAACGTCACCAGTCCGACGGGACTGGTAGAGATCGACGCTCTGACCGGGGATTCGCTGGAGGCGCGCGTGGTCGACTTCGCGCTGGAGCGCGCCGGATTGCGCGCCCGGGCCGCCGCGGGTATGTGATGCGCATGTTGCGGATCGCTGCCGCCGGATTGCTGGCCTTCGGCCTCGCCTGCGGAAGCGGCAGCGGCAGCTCCAGCGCGACCTTGAATGGAGTGGTGCGCGGCCAGCCGATGAAACCGGTGGACGCCGTCTCTTCGCCCGCGCGTGTCTCCCTGGGCGCCATCTCGGCAGACGTCGCCGCCATCGTGTTGAGCGACGTGTCGGGCGTGTGCGCGAAGCTGACCGCGAACACGGAGCCGAAGAACGGGGAGGCCCTGGTCATCATGGTCGCGGACGTCGACCGGTCATCGTTCTCGGCCACCGCGCCCTCGCAGCCCGGGAGCTTCGATGTATTCAATCCTGCCGGAACATTCGGAATCCCGCCCGCGCATCTCGCCGTGGTGCGCTTCGGCGTGAACGGGTCCTGCGCCGAGGTGCCCGAGCAGTCCGCGGTCGCGACCTCCGGCGCGGTGAAGCTGACGTCGGTATCGGCCAGCGGCTACGCGGGCACGTATACCATCGGGCTCGAGACGGGCGAGCAGATCAGCGGCGAGTTCCATACGGCGAGCTGCCCGGGTCTGGCGACCTATCTCGCCACCCCCACGCACTCCTGCGGCGGGTGACGTGGAGCGCCCGGACAAGCCGAGCGATCTGTCGGAGGCGGCGCTGGCGCTCGATCGCGAGCTGCGCCGGTTCGCGGAACTGGCCGATCAGGCCGGCCGGCTCAAGCTCAACACGGAGAAGAACCTGGTACGGGCGACGGAAGCGCTGACGCGGGCGGCGGAGAGCCAGGACAAGATCAACGCGCATGTCCAGGAGCTCGTCGCGGCCGTCTCCGTCACCCGGCAGAAGCAGGAGAGCGATGCGGCTGCGTTGATGAACCGCGCGGAGGAGATCGCAGGCAGGCGCAAGGAGTTCACCGAGGTGCTGCAGCGGATGGCGGGGCTCGGCCGCATGGCGAAGGAGGTGCAGGAAGCGCTCCAGGCCGGGTCTTCGGCGGTCGACGAGGTGCAGTCGCGCATGCAGAGGATCGCCGACGAGGCGGCCGACATCGCGCGCGTCGCGCAGGAGAAGGAGATGGAGGACGTGGCGCGGCAGGCGGAGGTGCTGCGGCAGCAGATCTTGTCGGCCCGGAACAAGGTCGCCCTGCTGTCCCCGAAAGCGCGCGCTTGATCCGTGAGCGCCGGCTAACTCACCGCCCGAAGCCGCGACTGCTTGCGCGGCACCCGCAACACGAACTCCGCGCCGGGCCCGGGCCTCGCCTCCAGCGTCCCGCCGAGACTCTGCACCACGCGCCAGACGATGGTGAGCCCCATCCCCATCCCTCGCCCCGGTCCCTTGGTGGTGAAGAACGGGGTGAAGATCCTCTGTGCATCCTCCGGACGGATGCCGGGGCCGTTGTCCTTCACCGCAAGGAGCAAGTTCTCTCCCTCGTGGAGCCCGCGCACGCGCACGAGGCCGCCGGTCTCCGGACAGGCCTCGATCGCGTTCTGCACCAGGTTCGAGATCACCTGGTTGAACTCCTCCGGGACGCATTCCAACGTGCCGTCGCCGTTCAAATCCAGCTCCACCCGGACGGCGCGCCCGGTCGCGGGCAACACCAGCGAGACCACTTCGCGGACGGCCGTGAACACGTCGTGCGGCCGCAGCTGCCGCGAGTACCCGGCCTTGCTGTAGCTGGTCATCAGCTCGACGGTGGCGCCGATGCGGCGGATTCCGCTCTCGGCGAGATCGAACAGCTCGCGCATGCGCTTCTCGGCGCGCGGCAGCTCCTCCGGTGGGAGCTTTCCGGCGACGAGCGCTTCGACGTCCATGCGGACCCGGGCGAGCGCGTTCTTCAGGTAGTTGAGGGGGTTGTTGATCTCGTGCGCGAGGCCGCCGGCCACGATTTCCAGCGAGTCCATGCGCTGCGTGAGCACGATGTCCGCGGTGGTCTCCTGCGCATGCACCAGCGCCCGGGCAGTGGTGAGGAGCTCGCGCGGCGAGAAGGGCTTCGCCAGATACGCCGACACGCCGGTCTCCAGGCCCACCATGCGGTCCTCTAGATCTCCTTTCGCCGTGAGCATCAGGACCGGGATGTGGCGCGTCTCGTCGCTGCCGCGCAGCCTCCGCGTCAGCTCCAGGCCGTCGATGCCGGGCATCATCAGATCGGCGATCACCAGCGAGGGCCGCTCGCGCAGTGCCATCTCCAGACCCTTGATGCCGTCCTCGGCGGAGATGACCTTGAAGTGCGCCCGCAGCGAGTTGTGCACCAGCCGGATGATGTCCGGAATGTCGTCCACCACCAGGGCCACGTAGGGTTTGTGGTCTTCGTCCTCATCGCGGACGGAGACGCGGCGCTCGGTCGCCTCGGCGATGTCCAGCAGCCGGTACTCGTCCCGCGCCGCCATCTGCACCGCGAAGTCCATCAGGCCGCGGTCGTTCGCCCGGTGCCCTTCCGGCACGTCGCGGGCCGGGCCGCGACGCTCGAGGACCTCGGGCCGGAAATGGTCCCGGTCCCGCGGTAGCTCCACGGTGAACCGGGCCCCGCCGCTCGATTCCGCCCAGATGCGTCCCCCATGCAGCTCGACGATTTCCTTCGCCAGCGCCAGCCCGATGCCCGTGCCGCCGTAGCGCCGCGTCCCGCCCATGTCCACCTGGTAGAAGCGCTCGAAGATCCGATCGGCCTTCTCGGGCGGAAAGCCGGGACCGTCGTCCCGGACGACCACTTCCAGCAAGGTTCCGGCGTCGCGGACCACCACCTGCACGTGGCCGCCCTGGTGGGTGAACTTGGTCGCGTTGGAGAGGAGGTTCAGGAAGACGCGCTCGATCCGCTCCAGGTCGCACCAGACCATCGTGGACTTCGCGTCGACCCGTAGGATCAGCTCGATCCCCTTGCGCTGGGCCAACGGCTCCACCTGGGACACGAGCCCGCGCAGATACTCGGCGAGGTCGTGCTCGGCGATCTTCAGGCGGAGCTTGGATTCCTCGAGACGCGAGAGATCGAGCAGATCGCCGATCATCTTCAGCAGCTTGAGGCCGCTGCGGAACATGGAGTCGAACGTCGACCGGTGCGCGGAGGGTAGCTCTCCCATCTCGCCCTGCAGGATCAGCTCGAGCGGGGCCAGCACCATCGCCAGCGGTGTCTTGAACTCGTGCGTGATGTTGGCGAACAGCTGCGACTTGAAGCTGTCCAGCGCCTTGAGCTCGTTGTGGGCTCGTTCCAGCGACGCCTTGGTGTCCTCCAGCCGCACCTGGCTCGCGAGCATCTCCTTCTGCGATCGGTAGTGCACGATCTGTCCCAACGCCGCGACGAACGTCACGCCGATCAGGAACATGAGATTGGACGCCGCAATGCTCGGGGCGCCGACGCGATGCAGCAGCGCGTTGGGAATGATGAACGACATCAGGAGCAGCGCCGCTTCCACCATCACGACCTGAGGGCGCCAGACCACGATCAGGCCCGTCGCGACGCTGACGAGCGAGAGGCCGGCGTAGTACGGCGAGGAGAGGCCGCCGAGAAATGTCGTCATCAGGCTGATGCCGCTCGCGGCCGCCACGACGTATCCGGCGCTGAAGAAGTTCGGATGGCGCGCGAAGATCGGACGGTTGACGAGGACGAGGAAGGCGATGGTCAGGGCGACGAAGATCGCCCGCGTCGTCCAGAGGAACGGAAGGGCCTCGCGAGGAGCGAGCATGTAATCGAGCGCGCCGAATCCGGGGTACAGAACCAACGCCGTCCAGAGCAGGACCTGCATTCCCCGGCGGTTGCGCTCGACCAGCCACTGCTTCCAGCGGGCCTCGAATGCGGCGCCCGGGTCCAGCATCAATTCCTGGAGAATTCGAGGAACGGGTTCACGTGGCTTTCCTCTTCGAGGATCTGCAGCGCCGCGTCGGCGCAAGCCCGCCGTCCGATGTCCAGCAGCTCGTCGCGGGTGCGATAGAGCAGGGGCCAGTCCAGGTGATGCTCCATGAACCAGCGGCTGGGGTTTTCCGGCACCATGTTGGCGATGATCAGCTGCCCTCCCGCCTCCAGGCGCGAGTAGAAGTCGCGGGCGAGCTGCACGGCCGTCGGCGCGCGCAGGTAGTCGAACAGGCCGGCGGAGTAGATCAGATCGAACTTCCCGAAATCGTCGAAGAGCATTCGATCGCGCAGCAGCCGCTTGATCGATTCGTGCAAGTACGTGATCCGGACGGCGGGACCCCAGCGGTTGTCCGTGAGCGGCTGCAGGCGGCGGTACGCGTACGCGAGCGCGCCCTTGTCCTGATCGAACAGCACGACGTCGAGCGGGGCCGCAAGCCGGGGCGTCTCGGAGAGCAACTCACACAGCTCCTGGGCGGGACCTCCCGCGATGGCGAGCACGCGCAGCGGAGTCGAGCGGTGCTGCAGCCGGAGCTTCAGCCGGTTCTTGATCAGGTCCTTGCGACAACGCACCGCCCGGCTGGCGGCCATCTCGTCGACCACCAGCGACATCGTCTTGGCGAAGAGCGTCGATCCCTCGAACGGCCGTTCGTAGAGGAAGCGCATCACTTCGTAGTCGCCGGGATACCCGAACGGCTTCTGGAAGGCCCGCCGGGCCGCCGGCGCTTGAAGGAGGAAATCGTCCAGATGGCGCCGCGAGTACTCGCGGATTGCCGGGATGTCCTCGGCCGGGATCGTCCGGACCAGGCGGTCGATCTCCTCGGTCGCGCTCACCATCGCGCTGGCGATCTGCGAGCGGATCGTGCGCTCGAGCTCCTCGCGCGCGGGCGTTGACTCGCCGTGCACCACGTGCCACGGCAGCTCGGTCTCCATGGTCCGAAGCTGTCGCTCCGCGTCCTCGAGCGACAGGCGTAGCTCCGAGACCAGCATCTTGCATCGATCGTGTCCCGCCACCCGCCAGGCGGGCCGGCCGGCGCGGTGGCCGATGAAGGTCTTGATGGCGCGCAGCTCGAGCACTTCGTCGATGGAGACGAGGCGCCCCTCGAACGAGATGCCGACGATGGTGGCACCGTCGATCTCGCGCACGGAGCCCACGCGCGCCTCTCCGCGGTAGGACTCGTGCGAGTCGAATCGGACGCTCAGGGATCCGAAGCGGTCGCCGATAGCGGGCACGAGAGCGCTCGGCCATTCGAACGCGGCGCCGTTTTCGGAGAGGTCGAGCAGCGGGCACATCCGCTCGCTGCCTGCGACGGTGATCATCACCTCCGAGCGCAGCGGGACCAGGTCCTTCGCGCGATAACGCTCTGGACGGAAGAAGACCTCGCGTCCCTGTGCGCCTTCCAGTTCTTCATAGTTTCGGACGCGGTGCAGTGGGACCGTCAACGGGGTTCCTCCGCAGGCTGCAAGCGCACCTCGAACCGCGCGCCGCCTTGCGGCCGGTCGAGCACGGCGATCTCTCCCTGATGCGAATCGACGATCAACTTGGCCATGTAAAGCCCCATACCCATGCCCCCTTCGCCTTTGCTGCTCACGAAGGGCTTGAAGAGGTTTTCTTTCATGTCCGGCGACACGCCGGGCCCCTCGTCCTCCACGGCGAAGACCACGTGCCCGTTCTTGCGCGACGCCTCGACGCCGATCTGCCGCCATTGGGCGGTGGCCTGGACGGCGTTGCGCACCAGGTTCACCAGCACCTGGGTGAGCTTCTGGCGATCGCCGTGGACCGGCGGCAGGCCTTCCTCGATGTTCACCGCCACCTTGTGGGCGCGGAAGCCCATGTCCATGCGCGCGATGGCCAGCGCATCGTGCACGACGAGCGAAGGCTGCAGGATCGATTTCTGGATGTTGAGGATCCCGCCGCGCGCGAACTGGTGCATCGCCTCGAGGGTGTGGATCAGGTTGCCGACGCCCTGCATTCCCACCTGCACGCTCTCGAGCACGTCGGGCGCGACGCTGCGCTGCTGCAGCACGCTCTCGACGTAGCCGAGGCTGACCATGAGGTTCCGCAGGTCGTGCACGACGCCCGCCGCGAGCTTTCCCATCGTCCCCAGGCGCTCCAGATGGAGGAGATGGGACTGCGTGCGGCGGATCTGCACCAGGCTCGCGTCCAATTCGTCCGTGCGCTTGGCGAGCAGGGCGACCAGGCGCTGGATGGCGCGCGTCTGGTAGACGTGCTCGCTCGCCTGCCGCACCGCTTCGAGGATGTCGTCCGGTTGCCAGGGCTTCTTCAGGAAGCGGAACACACGGGCGCGGTTGATGGCGGAGATGAGAGCGGGGGGATCGGTGAAGCCCGTGAGGATGATCCCGGCCACGTCGGGCTTGAAATCGCGCAGCTTCTCCAGCAGCTCGACGCCGGTCATTTCCGGCATGCGCTGGTCGGCGATGATGACGTCGAGCGCGGTGGTCCTGGCGATCGCGAGCGCTTCGTTGCCGGCCTGCGCCTCGTAAACGCGATAGCCCGCTTCGAGGAAATTGCGCAGGACGGTCAGGTTGGGCTTCTCATCATCGACGATGAGGATTCCGCCAGTGCGGGTCTCCCCAACGCCGTGCAGCGCGATGAGCGAGCGCAATCCCTCGTCCAGCATAGAGACGCAGCATCGCCGTTCGACTGTAGTAAATGCAACTTTTGATTCAGGGTTCTGCAGTATGCAGGCCAGCCCATGAGCCGGCGGGGCCAGTTTCGCAAAATGCAAGCTATTGATAGCGCGGCGCGTCAGATGTGCAAAATAGAAAAGTCGCGCGTGGCCGAAATCGGCCGGCGCTGCGATCAAGCGCGCTGCTCCCTCCACATCTCGACTGCTCTCTTGGCAACCGCATCACCAGGAGTCCGACGATCGTCCCGCCCGGACCAAGCCCGGCACGCCCGGCGAACATCGCCAGCAGGAACAAAAGACGCCCAAGATTCGCGAACGTTTTCCCGCTCCTACCCCTGCTTTCCGGCGGCGGCGTGAAGCGCATCCTCCAGCGCGGCGATCCGCTCTCCGGCCTTGCGCAAACGCCGGCACAGCTCGCGGGCGATGTTCTGCAAGAGGAGGATGTAGGTCTTCGTGTCGCTCTTGTAGAGCTTGTAGAGGTCGAGATTCGTCAGCTCGTAGAGAAGCGAATCCTTCTCCGCGCAGCAGGAGAACGGGCGCGGCTCCATCTCGATCAGCGAGGTGACGCCGAAGAATGCTCCGGGGCGCATCATCAGCAGCCGCGCGTCCGTTCCGCCGCTGCAGTGGCGCTTCATGATCAGCGCGCCCTCGCGCACGATGTACATCGACTTTCCCTTGTCGCCCTCGGCGAAGAGCTGCTCGCCCGCGGAGACGCGCTTCTCCTTCAGCATCCCGGCGACGGCCCCCACCACCTCGGGGGTCAACCCGCCGAAGAACGACGTCTTCGCGAGGAACGCCGTGAGCTCCTCTGCGGCCATCGCCGCAAAGCATATCAGCGATAGGCCTCGAGGGGAGGGCAGGAGCAGAGCAGGTTCTTGTCGCCGTACACATTGTTCAGCCGCCCGACCGCCGGCCAGAACTTGTGCTCGCGCACCCATTTCGCGGGGTATGCGGCGTGCTGTCGGGAGTACGGACGATCCCAGACGTCCGCGGTGAGGACCTCGGCGGTGTGGGGCGCGCCCTTGAGCACGTTCTGGTCGCGCGGCGCCTTGCCGGATTCGATCTCGCGGATCTCCCGCCGGATGCCGATCATCGCTTCGCAGAATCGATCCAGCTCCGCCTTGGGCTCGCTCTCGGTGGGCTCGATCATCAGCGTGCCGATCACCGGGAACGAGGTGGTGGGCGCGTGGAAGCCGTAGTCCATGAGGCGCTTGGCGACGTCGTCGACCTCGATGCCCGCGTCGCGCTTCACCTTGCGCAGATCGACGATGCATTCGTGTGCGACGAACCCGTTCTTCCCTTTGTAGAGCACCGGGAAGTGCTCATCGAGTCGCCTCGCCACGTAGTTCGCGGTCAGGATTGCGACCTTCGTCGCCTGCGTCAGCCCCTGCGCGCCCATCATCTTGATGTACGCCCAGGAGATGAGAAGGATGCTGGCGCTTCCCCACGGCGCGGCGGAGACGGGCCCGATGGCTTTCTCGCCGCCGGTGCGCACCACCGGATGGCCGGGCAGATAGGGGACCAGATGTCGCGCGACGCAGATGGGACCCATGCCCGGGCCGCCGCCGCCGTGCGGGATGCAGAACGTCTTGTGCAGGTTGAGGTGGCAGACGTCGGGTCCGAAGTCGCCGGGCCGGCAGAGGCCGACCTGTGCGTTCATGTTGGCGCCGTCCATGTAGACCTGGCCACCGTAGCGGTGCACGATGTCGCAGATCCGGCGGATCTCCTCCTCGAACACCCCGTGCGTCGATGGATAGGTGATCATCAGCGCGGCGAGGTTCTTCGCGTTCTGCGCCGCCTTCGCCTCCAGGTCGCCGACGTCCACGTTGCCGTTCTCGTCGGTCTTCACCACCACGATCCGGTAGTTCACCATCGCCGCCGACGCCGGATTGGTGCCGTGCGCCGACTGCGGGATCAGGCAGACGTTGCGGTGCCCCTCGCCGCGCGCCTCGTGGTGCGCCTTGATCACTTGCAGTCCCGCGTACTCGCCTTGCGCGCCGGAGTTGGGCTGGAGCGAGACGCCGGGGAAACCGGTGATCTCGGAGAGCATCGCCTCCAGCTCCTGGAAGATCTGCGCGTATCCCGCGGCCTGCGCGCGCGGAGCGAACGGATGCATCCGGGAGAACCCCGGCCAGGTGATGGGCACCATCTCGGCCGTCGCGTTCAGCTTCATGGTGCAGGAGCCGAGCGGGATCATGCTGCGGGTGAGGGAGAGATCGCGGGACTCGAGCAGGCGCATGTAGCGCAGCATCTCGGTCTCGCTGTGGTGCGTGTTGAAGACGGGATGACCGAGGTACGCGCTCTGCCGCAGGAGCGCGCGCGGCAGCCGGACCTCCTCGGCGTCCGTGTCGGGGACGGTGCGCGCCCCGGCGAACGCGGCCAGGACGTCGCGCACGTCATCGGGCGTGGTGGTCTCGTCGAGCGCGACCCCGATGGTGCGCCCGTCGATCCGGCGGAAGTTGATCTTCTTCGCGTCGGCTGCCGCGAAGATGCTCCCGATCCGCCCCGCATCGACCTCCACCGCCACCGTGTCGAAGAATTCCTCGTGACGCAGCCGGTACCCGAGCCGCGCGAGCCCGCGCGCCAGCTGCGCGGTCAGGCCGTGCACGTGCTGGGCGATCGCCTTCAGGCCCTTGGGTCCGTGATAGACGGCGTACATCGCGGAGATGATCGCCAGCAGCGCCTGAGCGGTGCAGATGTTGCTGGTCGCCTTCTCGCGGCGGATGTGCTGCTCGCGCGTCTGCAGCGCCATGCGCAGCGCGGTGTGGCCCTGCGCGTCGACCGATACTCCGATGATCCGCCCCGGCATGTGGCGGACGTATTCGTCCCTGGTGGCGAAGTAGGCGGCGTGCGGCCCTCCATATCCGAGCGGCACGCCGAATCGCTGGGTGGATCCGACGGCGCAATCCGCGCCCAGCTCGCCCGGCGGCGTGAGCAGGGTCAGGCCGAGGATGTCGGCGGCGATCGCGACCAGACCGTCGTTCGCATGCACCTTCTCGATGAACGGGCGCGGGTCGCGGATCCCGCCGTCCGTCGCCGGATACTGGAGGAGCGCGCCGAAGATCTTCTGCTTCGCCGGGTCGAAGGCGCCGGGATCGCCGACGATCACCTGGATGCCGAAGGGCGCCGCGCGGGTGCGCACCACCTCGATGGTCTGGGGATGGCAATCCTGCGCGACGAAGAACGCGTTGCCGGCGCCGGGAGCGACATTGTGGAACATCGTCATCGCTTCAGCGGCCGCGGTGCCCTCGTCGAGCAGCGACGCGTTCGCCACCGGAAGCGCGGTGAGGTCCTCGACCATCGTCTGGAAATTGAGCAGCGCCTCGAGCCGGCCCTGCGAGATCTCCGGCTGGTAGGGCGTGTACTGCGTGTACCACCCCGGGTTCTCGAGGATGTTGCGCTGGATGACCGGTGGGGTGACCGTGTCCGAGTACCCCATCCCGATGTAGCTGCGGAAGACCTGGTTCTTCACCGCGATCTCCGCGACCTCCCGCAAGAGGCCGAATTCGGATCGCCCGGGCGGCAGGTCGAGCGCCCTCTGCATCCGGATGGATGCCGGCACGGTCCGGTCGATCAGCTCGTCGAGGTTCCGCACCCCGAGCACCGCGAGCATCTCTTCGATGTCCCGGCTGTCCGGTCCGATATGGCGGTCGACGAAACGATCGGGGTGGCGGGTCGGCTGCATCCTGCGGGCTCCTCCTCGAAGCGGCGCAAGATAACGGGAACTGGACGCGTCTGCTAGAGTCCCGTGGCATGAACCTGACGGGTGACCCCGAAGGTCTGGCCGCGCTCAAGTCATTCCAGGAAGGGAACCGGGATTACCTCAAGTTCCTCATCCAGGAAGCCCGGACCGTCTTCGAGCACCAGGTGGACTTCAAGAGCCCGGAGGGGGAGCAGTTCAGGTTGCACTTCGACGTGAAGACGGGGGGCTTCAGGGTGGAGAGGAAGCCGTAGCGCGGTTGCGGTCTTGCCCCGCAACCGGCGCCCACGCAGGAAACGTGACAAGGTCGCTGAGCTGCCGCGCGGCAGCGAATATCGTGCCCTCCGCGCCCGGGGGCGCCACGAGCTGGACGGCGATGGGCAAGTTGTTCTTCGAGAGCGCGACCGGGACGGATGCCGCCGGGAAGGCCGTCAGGTTCCACACCGGGGTCTGGATCCACCTCGCGACTCCCACCATCGTGCGGATCCACCCGGACGTCCACCGGTGGTGCCGCACGGGCGGCGAGGCCAGCACCGGCGTGACGAGCAGTTCGCGATCGCCAAACCACGCCCGCAAGCGGCTACCGAGCGGCTCGCGCTCGAGCGGAGCGGCGAGACCCAGGCGCCGCAGCAATCGGCCGGCGCGAACCATATCGCGAGTTCGCGGCTCGACTCGCGCCAGGTCGAGTCCTTCGGCGTCCTCGGCAATGCCGGGCAGCCAACGGCGGCAGAAACGGGTCGCGCCGTCCAACGGGTAGGGCGGATCCGCCTCGGTCACTGTGTGACCCGCCTCGCGGAACCGGCGAGCGACGTCGTCGACCGCTGCCGCGACCTCCGGGTCGATGCGGCTGCCGGGGACGTTCGGGCGCTGCGAGACCGCGATCCGCAATCGCCCCGGAGGGCCGGGCTCGGGCCGCGGCGGCCGGCCGGCGAGGATGTCCAGCATCAGCGCCGCGTCGTCGACGGTGCGGGAGAGAGGTCCGACCGCGGAGAGACCGAACCAGTGGCTCTCCGCTCTGCGCGCCAACGGCACCAGACCTGGCGCCGGCTTGAAGCCAAAGACTCCGCAGCATGCGGCGGGAATCCGGATCGAGCCGCCGCCGTCGGACCCGAGCGCCAGCGCGGCCATGCGCGTCGCGACCGCTACCGCGCTCCCTCCGCTCGATCCGCCGGCGGTGTGCTCCGGCGACCACGGGTTGCGGGTCACCCCGAACGCCGCCGATTCAGTGAAGGGCCAGATTGCGAGCTCCGGCATCCGCGTCTTCCCGAGCACGACGCACCCTGCGGCACGCAGCCGGCGCACCAACTCGTCGTCCGCGGCAGCGGGCCGGTCGGGCGTGGCCGCCGAGCCATGCCGCGTCGGCAAACCGGCGACGTCGACGTTGTCCTTCACTGCGACGGGGACGCCGGCCAGCGGTCCATTCCGCCGCGACGCATCCCCATCGACCGCGCGCGCGTCCGCGAGAACCAGCTCGCGCTCGACCGCCTGGAACGCGCCGAACACGCCGTCCAGTTGCTCGATCCTCGCGAGGTGCGCGAGCGCGACCTGCTCGGCGCTCGCCGCGCGGCAGCGCACCAGCTCCGCGATTGCCCGCGCGCTGCTCGACGTCAACCGCTCGTCGGTCGCAGTGATCACGGCCCCTCAGGCGGCAACCATACACCAGCTATGCGGGACCAGCGGCGGCCCGGCGCGTATAGCGATGCACTCGCGACGCCGCGAGCCTGGCGAGCAAGTCATGCGAATGCCAGTTCCAGATGCGGGATGCGCGTAGCGGCTGCGCAACCGATTGCATTCCGACGCGGTCGGTGAGCCACTGCGGAACAGTTCTCGCGCGGCGCCCTCCCGAGCGAAGAAGCCATGAGCGCGGATGCGACAGGATTTCGCAGCGTCGCCCGGCGTCGTATGCAAGCGAGCTGAACGGGTCGGTTCCCCCGGATGCGGGAGATCCGCACGTCCGGATCCGAGGGAGCCCTGGGGGGAAACCCCCAGGGCGACCCGACTCCCGAGAACCGAGAACTCGATGATTCGCAGGCCAAAGCGACCAGCGGCAGAAGCAAAGCAGCTCTCGAAGACGCGGAAGCACCGCTGCGACCGGAGGTTCCAGACACGGGCGGCGACGCGCAGAGTAACGTGAAGAGCGCAGACTCTTTCGAACCGCGGGCGCGGGTCGTGCGAGACGAGCGCGCGTGGTCCCTTTGGTTTGCGCCCGGCGCCGTCTCGCCGTCCACCTCGGGTCGGCAACCTGAATTCGAGTTGGCTCCGGCTCATCTGATCCTCCACTTTGATACGGGAGAGATTGCCAGAGGGGTCTGACATCGTGCAGTCGGGGGACATCGCTGACATCGCAGACCGGAGACATCGCTGACAGTCGGGCAACGTCGCGGGTCGCCAACGCGCTTGTCGTCTCGGCCTAGACACGACACGAATGTCGCGATTGGGTGTTGGGGCACTTCGCAACTCTGCGAAACACCGACTGGTGCTGATTGGTCCGCGCGATGCAAAGCAAAGGGGTGTGGCTCGCCTTCTCATAATCCCCCTGCTCATCCTCACAGGCTGCGCCACCGTGCGCGCAGACGGGACGTGGGCTGGCAACAGGGAAGTGGAAACCATCCTCACGGCGGCGAAGATCGTGGTGGAGGTAGCGACAGAGGTTCCGGTGGAGGGCCCCTGGTGCGATGGCGACGTGCCGGATCCGCCGCACACGTGCCCTGCGCAAGTGCAGGACCCGCGCTGACTCCAACGCACGAGAGCGCGCTCAGCCCCCACGCCGCTGCAGGAACCACCAGACCGCGATGGCCGCGAGCACCGTCAGGCCCGCCACCGCCCACCAGATCCGCCGCTTCGAGCCCGTCACCAGCAGCACCGCCGCCGTCCAGGTCGGGGCCAGATCGAGCGCGGGCACCGCCTCCGCCGCGAGCGCCGGCAGCAGCGCCCAGTGAAATCCGAGCAGCTTGATCAGCGCGGCCGCGACGATCAGATCGAGCGCGTCGTTGAAGGGCGATGCGAACCCTTCGCCAAAGAGCGGCGCCAGCGCGATCTGCAGCGCGTCCGCCCCGAGCGCGACCAGGCGCGCCGCGCGGACCCTACCGGGCGTAGCTTGCGTCGGTGCCCTGGAAGGCGCGGTGGAGCTCGTCGGCTCGATCGACCACCTCCTTCGCCAACGGCCGTGCCACGGCCTCGATGGCGGCGTCGAGCTGCTCGACCGAAGCCGGTCCAAGCAGGATCGAGTCCACGCCGGGCCGGGCCGCCACCCACTGATAGGCCAGCTCCACCGGACCGCGCTCCGCCTCGGCCGCGAGCCGCGCGAACGCATCCGCGAGATCGAAGAACCGGTCGCTCAGATAGCGGCGCTGGTACATCGGGTTGCGGTCGAAGCGCGAGCCCGTTTCCGGGGGCGCGTCGCGCTTCACCTTGCCTGCGAGCAGCCCGCCTCCGAGCGGGTTGTAGACGGTCGTGTGCACGCCGTACTTGCGCGCGAAGCGGAAGTACTCGATCTCGAGCTGGCGGACGAGCAGGTTGTAGATCTGCTGCGAAACCCGCGGCTTCAGCCCCGCCTGGATCATCTCCAGCAGCTGCCAGGAGGCGTAGTTCGAGGCGCCGAAGGCGCCGACCTTGCCCGAGTTGATGAGCTTCTCCATCGCGCGCAGCGACGGCTCGAGGGGGCGCGAATGGTCCGGCTTGTGGAAGTAGTAGAGCTCGACGCGATCGGTCCCCAGCCGGCGCAGGCTCTCCTCGAGGGCGGCGGTGACCCGCTCGGGCGCCAGACCCTCCGGATCGCTCTTTCCCCCGATGCCGACCTTGGTGGCGATGCGCGCCTCTGGCCGCCGCTTGCCGAGCGCACGCCCGAGGATCCGCTCCGACTCTCCGTCCACATAGACGTTGGCGGTATCGAAGAAGGTGAGCCCGCGCTCGAGCGCGCGCTGGACGATGCGGTGCGCCTCCGGCTCCGGCGTGCGCTTGCCGAAGTTCATCGTGCCCACCACCAGCGCCGGAGGAGATCCTTCGCTTCTCGGGTCGAGGTATCGGTCCATGGGCGGAGTCTATGTGGCGACGAGATGGTTCTCCACCAGGCGCCGCCCGAGCGCATCTCATCATCTGTACAGCCTCAAAACAATAGCCGCATACCCGCGCCTGCGGCGCGGGAGCGGCTAGCGCAGGGCCTCGTCGAAGTCCTCGATCAGATCCTCGGGCGCCTCCAGGCCGATGGAGACGCGGACCAGCGCGTCCGAGATGCCGATGCGCGCGCGCTCTTCCGCGCTGAGCCCGACATGCGAGCTCGCCGCGGGGCGAGTCACCAGGGTCTCCGGTCCGCCCAGGCTTGGAGCGTGCAAGGGGATCGTCAGGCGCGAGAACATCCGCTCGGCCGCCTCGGCGCCGCCCTTCGGCTCGAAGCTGAGCATCGCGCCGAAATACGCGAACAGCTCCCGGGCGCGCGCGTGCTGCGGGTGGCTGGGAAGACCGGGATGGTTCACGCGGGCGACGGCCGGATGGTTCTCCAGGGACCGCGCCACGGCGAGCGACGTCGCGCACTGCTGCCGGTATCGGACGCCCAGCGTCTTCAGCCCGCGCTGCAGCAGGAAGCATGCGTGCGGATCGAGCGATCCGCCGAGATGGTCGAGCGTGCGCTTGACCTCGCGCACCCGCGCCGCCGGCCCCATCACCGCTCCGGCGATCAGGTCGCTGTGGCCGTTCAGGTACTTGGTGGCGCTGTGCACCACCAGGTCGAAGCCACGCCGCAGCGGCCGCAGCGCGAGCGGGGTGGCGAAGGTGTTGTCGATGATGGAAACGATGTCCCGCTCGCGCGCGAACGCGGCCGCCGCCGGCAGATCGCCGACGCGCAGCAGCGGGTTCGTCAGTGCCTCGACGTAGAACACCCGCGTGCGCGGCGTCGCCGCCGCCCGCCAGGCGGCGGGGTCGTCGCCGGGAACGAACGTCACCGCGATGCCGAGCCGCGGCAGATCGCGGGTCATCAGATCATGCGTCCCGCCGTAGAGGCCCTCCTGCGCGATGACGTGGTCGCCGGCGCGCAGGACGGAGAGGAGCGAGGCGCTGATCGCCGCCATTCCGCTCGCCGTCGCGAGGGCGGCCTCCGCTTCCTCGAGCGCGGCGAGCTTGCTGTGCAGAGCCTCATGTGACGGCGTGTTCGACAGCCGGGCATAGCGGATGTCGTGGTATCCACGGGCCTCCGTCTCCTCGAACGTGCTCGACTGGTAGATCGGCATCGCCACCGCGCCGCCGTCGCGCGGCCGCGGCTCTCCAGCGTGGATCAGCAGGGTATCCGGGCGCATGCTGCCAGCTTCTAGCCTGACCCGGGGAAGCGGAACAGATGCAGTAGAGAGCAACTGTGACCAGCACAGATTGCGCTCTTGCGAGCTGTGCTGGTTCACGCCACACTGTGGCCATGCAGCAGCTCCGTCTCTACGAACGCGTCTCCGGAAAGCTGGAAGAAGCGATGCGCGTCGGCGCCCTGCGGCCCGGAGATCGCCTGCCCTCGGTCCGCGGGTTGTCCGAGCGCGAGCGGGTGAGCGTCTCCACCGTGCTGCAGGCGTACCTGCAGCTCGAGGCCCGCGGGCTGATCGAGGCGCGGCCGCAGTCCGGCCATTACGTGCGCCGGCAGCGGCCGCTCCCGCCCGAGCCCCCGCCCACGCGGCCTGCGCCGGGCGCAACTCCGGTGACGATCAGCGCCCTCGTCGCGAGGGTGGTGGAGAGCGCGCGCGATCCCGATCTGGTGCCGCTCGGCTGCAACCAGCCCGATCCCGACCTGTTTCCCTGGGGGAGGCTGGGCCGTATCGCCGCCGGCATCGCCCGGGACGGCGGCGGGTTCACCTACGAGCTGCCGCCGGGAGCGAGGTCCCTGCGGCGGCAGCTCGCGCGCAGGTCCGTGGAGTGGGGCTGCGCGCTCTCCCCCGATGACTTCATCGTCACTTGCGGCGCCATGGAGGCCGTGCAGCTCTCGCTGCTCGCGGTCGCGCGGCAAGGCGACGCAATCGCGATCGAGTCGCCCGCGTATTTCGGGTCGCTGCAGCTGATCGAGGCGCTCGGGCTCAAGGCCGTGGAGATCCCCAGTTGCTCGCGCGACGGCATGGACCTCGATGCACTGGAGCGGGTGCTGAAGACGCGCCGCATCTCCGCGGTCCTGGCGGTGACGAACTTCTCGAACCCGCTCGGCTGCGTGATGCCGGACGCGAACAAGGAGCGCCTGGTGGCGATGCTGGCCGCGCGGGAAGTGCCGCTGATCGAGGACGACCTGTACGGCGACCTGTATTTCGGTCCCTCCCGACCCCGCGCCGCGAAGTGCTTCGATCGGCGCGGCCTCGTGCTCCACTGCGGCAGCTTTTCCAAGACGCTCGCGCCCGGCTGGCGCATCGGGTGGGTCGCGGCGGGAAGGTTCCGCGAGCGCGTCTCCCTCTTGAAGTTCGCGCAGACCCTCGCCACGGCGTCGCTGCAGCAGCTTGCCATGGCCGAGTTCCTCGCCGGAGGGCACTACGAGCGGCACCTGCGCTCTCTGCGGAAGTCGGTCGCGGCCACCATGCGCAGCCTGGAAGACAGCGTAGGGGCGCACTTTCCTGCCGGTACGCGCGCCAGCCGTCCCGAGGGAGGCGGCGTAGTCTGGGTCGAGCTCCCCGGGGGAATCTCCGCACTGAAGCTGCACGATCGTGCGCTCGAGGCGGGGATCGCCATCGCGCCGGGACCCATCTTCTCGGCGCGCCAGGGATACGAGAGCTGCATCCGGCTCAGCTGCGGGGTCGTCTGGGCGCCGCGGATCGAGGCCGCGATCGCCACGCTCGGGCGCATTGCCGCCCAGCTTCCCGATCGCCGGATGACAACCGGACGCCGGGCCATTACTGGTAGCTGATCATGCGCTGCCTCATCGTCGTCGGGTTCGCAATTGCGGCGTGCGCGCACGGGCCAAGCCGGCCTGACGCGCCACCGCAAGCCCTCCTCACCTGGGCGGACAAACATCCGCTCGCTGCGCAGGAACTCTGCACCTGGGAGAGGGACCACCCACAGGAGGCGATCCGCCTCGCGCATTGGGTCCGCGATGAGCCGGTGCACGCGATGGACGCCTTGCAGTTCGCCGCAACGCATCCCGGCTTTACGCCGGCAGTGGATCCGACCTGGCACGGGCATGTTCCGATGCCCGGCGATCCGGCGATCGCGCACCTGCTCTCGTGGGCCTCGCGGCACCCGGACGCAGCCCAGGAGATCGAGCCGTCCGCGCTGGAATGGACCGCCGAGCACCTGGGGTGCTAGCCGCTGCCGCACGAAGTGCGGCTTTGCGGCTACGCTTGAGCGCAAACACTCGCAGGCCGGCTATGAAATGTGTTCCAGTCGCGGATGCAAGGCGGCCGCAGAATGCTGCGCCGACTACGGCGAGTCGCGGCTCTTTCGGGTCCTGAGCGCGTCCGCCCTTTCGAGGCGACTCCGGTTTTTCGGTCTTGCCGATCCCTCCGCCCGAGGCAGGGGTAGCCTCGGGCGTGGTCCCAGGCCGCTCCAGCGTCTGGGTCGGCGCAGCGCCGCGCTCCCGCGACCCTGCATGCCGGCGCGGGGCGCCGCGCCATGGGGCAGAGCCCATGGACGAAACGTGCGGACGCGCGGCGCGGAAGAGAAGCGGGCCGCCTGGCCGCGGTGCGGCACGCCGGGCGCACGCGCGGACGGGGATTGCCGCGCAACTCAACCGCGGCACACCTTCTGGCAACCAATCTGGGAGCTTCCAATGTGGAAAATCCTTGCGCTCGCGGTCGCATGCGTCGGGCTCCCCGCGCTCGCGCAGACGACCACGACAGTGACCTCACAGCCGCAGCAGCCCGCGGAGCAGCCGCCGCCCCCGACCACCACCACCACCACGCAGCCGCAGCCCCAGCCCCCGACCTCCTCCACGCAGGTGGTGGTCAACCCGAGCGATCCCGGCTATGCCCCGCCCCCGCCGCGCACGACCGTCCGATCGGACGAGGACGTAGGCGGCGTGACCACCCTGCCTTCGGGCCGGTCGGCGGTGGCGATCATCGCGACTGACGCTTTGTATGGCGGCGTGGGCGGCGCATTGATCGGCGCCGGAGTCACGCTGATCGATCAAGGAAACAACTGGGCCCGCAATCTCATGTTGGGCGCGGGCATCGGAGTCCTCGCGGGCGCAGGCTATGGAGTGTACGAGGCCGCGACGCAGCCTCCCCCGCGGCGGGCCGTCGCAGACAGGAATCACGCGGCCTCGGACAGCGGTTTCGCTTTCACTGCGACTTCAGGGAAATTCTGAAGCAGCGCGCGCCTCCTCCGCCGTGAGGCGAGGCACGCCGACGTGCTCGACGGCGCGCGCTCCGCACCAGGCGCCGATGCGCGCGGCCGCCTCCAGCGGAAGACCGCGCGAAAGACCCACGGCGAGCCCTGCCAGGAAGCAATCTCCCGCGCCCGTCGGGTCTCTCTCCCGCGCCGGATAAGCCGCGACGTGCACCTCGCTCGTACCGCGCAGGATGGTGCTCCCGCGCGGTCCGTCGGTGACGAGGAGGATCAGCTTCCTGCGGAGCGCGGCTAGATCCAGCACCTCCGCCTCCTTGCGGCTCGCCTTGAGCACGTCGATCGCCTCCACTGCGCCGGCGGCAGGCGGCCGCAGGATGACTTCACCCCGCGGCGAGATCTCACGGACGATGGACTGCGCATCGGCGATCACGATCCGGCTGATGTCCCGCAGCCTGCGCAGCGTCCGCAGGGGCAGCTCTCCGGCGATGGCGCCGGCAACGCCGATGCCCCATTCGCCGCGCAAGTCGCCGGGCTCGATCGGCGGCGCCACCGCATCTACGCGCTCCGTCCGCTCGGGGCCGCGATAGTCGCCGACGAAAGCGGTGGTGGGTCCCGGGACGACGATCGGGTTGCGGGAGACGGCGGCTGCGTAGAGAAAGTCCGTCCCGACCTTCGCGACCACTTCGTATGGCACACCCAGGGCATCGAGGATCGCCGGCGCGTATGCCGCGGTCCCGCCCAGCGCTCGATGAACGGAGGCGTTGCCGAGGACGGTGTCGTGGCAATAGTGTCCGACGACGAGGATGGTCACGGAGCGGCTTGTCGCATCCCGGAGAGCGCCTTGCAATCGCTTCCGCAACTCGAGGTGCTGTTCGACTCGACCGCCAAGGGCCTCGGCCTCCCGGGGCCGCTCGCGCGCGCCTACGGTGGGGACCTCTCGCTCGCGGGCGACTGCCTCGTGGCGAACTTCGTCGAGTCGGTGGACGGCGTGGTGGCGTTCCCGGATGCCGCGGGCGAGTCAGGGGCGGTGGTCAGCGGCGGATCAGCCGCGGATCGTTTCCTCATGGGGCTGCTCCGCGCGTGCGCGGATGCGGTGCTGATCGGCGCGGGGACTTTGCGCGCCGCGCCCGGGGACCTGTGGTTCCCGGAGTCGATCTTTCCGGCCGCGGCGCCGCTGTACGAGCAGGCGCGTCGCGCGCTGGGACTGACCGAGCGGCCGCGACTCTACGTCGTCAGCGGCTCGGGACACGTCGATCCCGGCCATCCGGCGCTGCGCGACGGCGTCGTGCTCAGGGGCAGACTGGAGCCGGAGGAGATCCTCGCGGCTCTGCGACGGGACGGACACCGCCGCATCCTCTGCGAAGGCGGGCCCGGCCTGTTCGCCGAACTGCTGGCGGCCAGGCTGGTCGATGAAATCTTCCTGACGCTCTCACCCAGGCTGTTCGGACGGTGGGCAGGCGACGCCCGAAAAGCGCTCACCGAGGCGCGCGATCTCGCCGGCGCGCGGCTCGAGCTGGTTTCGCTGCGGCGGCACCAGTCGCACCTGTTCCTTCGCTACCGGTGCGGGTGACGGTGATGCGCATCGGACACGTGCGCGTGAGCGTGCGTGAGCGCGTCGTGCCGGTGCAGATGCGAATGCGGCTCCGTCAGCGGACCATCGTGCGCGTGCTGATGGTGCGCGTCGTGCACGTGAAGGTGGTCGTGCTCCAGTGGCTGGTGCGTGTGCAGGTGCACGTGTTTCGCGCGTAGAAGGGCAGCGACTCCGAGCGCCATGAGGACCGCCGCAACCACATCCAGGGGCGCGGGCTGGTCGCCGAGCAGCGGGACCGCCGCCGCCGCACCGGCGAATGGAGCTGCCGCGAACAGCGCGCCCTGCCGCGCGGCGCCGAGCACCCGCTGGGCACGCAGATAGAGGAGCAGGCTCGCGCCGTAGCTGACCGACCCGAGCGCGAGCGCGGCGGCGCAGGCCGCGATCGGCGGAAGCGACTGGCCGAGCGCGAACGAGAGAGCGAGATTCAACGCGCCCGCGCACAGCGCCTTGATCCGCAGCACCCGCACCGGGTCCTTCACGGCGAGGCGCGCGGCGAGATTGTTGTCGAGCGCCCAGCACGCGCACGCGAGCGCGATGGCGGCGGCGCCCACCCCAGAGCCAGACCAGTCTCCCCGCGCGCCGAGCAGGGCCGCGCCGGCGACGATCACCGCGGCCGCCAACGCTTCGCGCCGTGAGAGGTGCTCGCCGAAGGCGAGCACGGCCAGGGCGATGGTGAAGGGGGCTTCCAGGTTCAAGAGGAGCGATCCCGCAAGGCCGCTGACGCGCGCGAGGCCCCAGAGCATGAGCACTGGACCCAATGCCGCCCCGGCGATCACCGCCGCGGCCAGAACCGGAGCATCGGCGCGCGTCAAGGGCGCCTCGCTGCGGCGAGGGCGGGCGACGAGGAACGCCGCGCCAGCCCCGAAGTACAGCAGCGCGGCGAGCGTCAGCGGCTGCGTCCGCGGCAACAGCAGCTTGGAGACCGGCGCCCCGAGCCCGAAGAGCAGGGCGGACCCGAGCCCGAGCACGGCGCCACGCAAACGGTCATCGCCGCCCATCGATGGAAGTCTACGCCGAGAGGGCCTGGTCCAGATCGGCGATCACGTCCTCCGCATCCTCGAGCCCGACCGACAACCGCACCAGGTCGTCGTAGATGCCGATCGCCTCGCGTTCCTCGCTGGTCAGCTCGAAGTAGGACATGTACGCGGGCTGCTCGATCAGGGTCTCCGTCGCGCCGAGCGAGGGCGCGATGGTGGCGAGCTTGCACGCGTCGACCACCCGCGACGTCTCCCGGGCGCTTGCGAGGAGGCGGAAGCTGACCACTCCGCCGAATCCGCGCATCTGCTTGCGCGCGATGGCGTGATCGGGATGGCTCGGCAGACCGGGGTAGAAGACCTGCCGCACGCGCGGGTGCCGCTCCAGCCATCGCGCGACGGCGAGGGCCGTCTCGTTCTGCCGGTTGACCCGGAGCGGCAGCGTCTTCAGGCCCCGGATGAGCAGGAACGCGCTCTGGGGGTCGAGCACGCCGCCGAGGACCCCGCGCAGGTCCCGGATGGCCTGGACCAGTCCGCTCCGCCCGCACACCACCCCGGCCAGGAGATCGTTGTGGCCGCCCAGGTACTTCGTGCACGAATGGATCACCAGATCCACCCCCTCGTCGAGGGGCCGTTGGTTCACCGGAGTGGCGAAGGTGCCATCGATGATCAGATTCGCGCCGGGACACGCCTCCCGCGCGCGAGCGAACAGCGAGAGATCGGCGACGCGCAGATACGGGTTGGTGGGCGACTCGGCCAGGATCACCTTCGTCCGCCCAGGACGCAGGGCGCTCCGCAGCGCCGCCTCGTCCCCGGGCTCGACCAGCGTGGACTCGATGCCGAGCCGGGAGAGAAAGCGCGTGACGAACTGCCGCGTGCGCCGGTAGCAGTCCTTGGTGAGGACGACGTGATCGCCTCCCTTCAGCAGCTCGAAGAGGGATGTGGTGGCGGCCGCCATCCCGCTGGAAAACAGGGCGGCGTCCTCGGCCCCCTCCAGCGCGGCGAGCTTCCTCTCCGCGGCTCGGACGGTCGGGTTTCCGTACCGGCCATACTCCTCTCGCTCGATGTCGCCCTTGAAGTACCGCTCGATCTCCGCGGTATCGGCGAACGCGTACGTGGCGGACCAGACGATGGGGGTGGTGACGGAATCGTGGGCCTTGCTGCGCGGCTCACCCCCGTGGACGGCGAGCGTTCCGGGCTTCGGTTCTCTGGAGCTGATTTTGGACACGGCGGGCAACCTTCCCGCCCACCACGATGGCTGAAAAAAAAGCCCAGCCGCTTAGAGTGAGATTTGTAAGGCGCGTCACTCAAGGTGGGCGAAAGTCCGCGCCGCCCGGGGCCGCCGGGCACCGAGCAACCTAACCAAGCGCGGCCCGGCTGTCAAAGAGGTCTGCTGCGAGAGCATCTCGGATTCACGGATGCGGCTCCAGCGGCTCGATCCCGGCGGCCTGGAAAAGCGCCATGTCCTGCGCGTGCTCGGGGTTGCCGGTGGTGAGCAGCTTCTCGCCGAAGAAGACGCTGTTCGCACCCGCCATCATGCAGAGGAGCTGGGCTTCCTCGCTCATCTGCTGCCGGCCGGCGGAAAGGCGCACCATCGCTCGCGGCATCAGGATGCGGGCGGTGGCGATGGCGCGGACCATCTCCAGCGTCCTCACCGGCGCGGCCCCGGCGAGCGGAGTGCCGGGGATGGTGACGAGCATGTTGATGGGCACCGATTCTGGGTGCGGATCCTGCGCGGCGAGCGTGCGCAGCATCTCGCAGCGATCGTCCACGGACTCGCCCATCCCCAGGATGCCCCCGCAGCACACTCCGATCCCCGCCCGGCGCACGCGCTCGAGCGTGCGCAGCCGGTCGTCGTACACGCGCGTGGTGATGATGTCCGCGTACTTGTCGCGGCTGGTGTCGAGATTGTGGTTGTAAGCGTCGAGGCCGGCCTCCTTGAGCCGCCTCGCCTGCTCTTCGCTGAGCATGCCCAGGGTGCAGCACGCCTCCATCCCCAATCGCTTCACGCCCCGGACCATCTCCAGCACGCGGTCGAACTGCGGGCCGTCCTTGACCTCGCGCCAGGCCGCCCCCATGCAGAAGCGGGTGGCGCCGGCCGCCCGGGCCTTGCGCGCGGCGGCGAGCACGTCCTCCAGCTCCATCAGCGGCTCGGCCTGGACGCCCGTGTGATAGCGCGCCGCCTGCGGGCAGTACGCGCAATCCTCGGGGCATCCACCGGTCTTCACCGAGAGCAACGAGCAGAGCTGCACCTTGTTGTCGCCGAAGTGCTCGCGGTGCAAGCTCTGGGCGCGGTGGAGCAGCTCGAGCAGAGGCAGATCGTGGATCGCTCGCACCTCGGCAAGCGTCCAGTCATGTCGGATCATGCGCCCTGAGTATCACGCGACCGCATCTTCGACCACGCGGTTGCGGCCGGCCTGCTTGGCCTCGTAGAGCGCCGCATCCGCGCGCTTGAAGAGGTCTTCGGGCCCTTGCATCTCGGAGTCGATTTCGGCCACTCCCACGCTGACGGTGACTCTCACCGCGCCGTCGTCCGTGTTGATCGGCTCGTCCGCGACCCGCCGGCGAATCCGTTCCGCGAGCACGGTCGCCGCGTTGTGCTGCGTCGTGCCCGGCAGGAGGAGGGCGAACTCCTCGCCGCCGTATCGGCCGAGGACGTCGACCGACCGCAGCGCCCCGCGGCACCGCTCCGCCAGCACCCGAAGCACCTGGTCCCCGACGTGGTGGCCGTGGCGGTCGTTGATCCGCTTGAAATGGTCGACGTCGAGCATCATCGCCGTGAGCGGATGTCCGAATCGGCGGGCGTTGTCGTACTGGAGCTGCGCCAGGTCCATGAAGTGGCGCCGGTTGTACGTGCTGGTGAGGCCGTCGAGCGTGGCGAGCCGCTGCACTTCGTCGAAGAGCCGCGCGTTCTCGACCGCCATGGCGGCGGGCTGCGTGAGCGAGTGCGCGAGGAGCACCTCGGCGTCGGTATACGGGCGGTTGCTCTCCAGGCAGACGACGCCGATCCCCACGCCGCGCTGGATGAGGGGCAGCGCCATCATCTGCCGGCCGTCGTTGACCGCCGGCTGCAGAGTCGTGACGGCCCGCTCCACGTGCGCCGAGTTCGGCACCAGCCGGTGCGACTCCTCCTTCCCCCGCGCCCCACGGCTCACCACCACGTTCATGGCGTCGCGCGTTTCGACCAGGATGGACGCTTCCTGGAAGGGGACGGCGCGCGCGAGACTGTCGAGGAGCCGCTCGAGGACCTCCTTCAATTCCAGCGTCTCCGAGAGGGCCAGCGTGACCTTGAGCGCCTCGCGCTCGCGCAGGCCGCGGGTCATGGTATTGAAGGCATCGGCGAGCTCTCCGAGCTCGTCGCGGCGCTGGACGTCCACGTGGGTCTCCAGGGCCCCTCCCGTCACCGCCAGCGCTGCCTCGCGCAGCTTCTGGATCGGCGCCGTGACCGTGCGCACGGAGCTGAAGCCGAGCACCACGGCGACCAGCAGCCCGAGGGCGAGCCAGAGATACGCGTCGCGCGCCAGATGGCGCAGCGGCCCGAGCGCCTCGTCGGCCGTTTCCTGGACGATCACCCTCCATCCGAGCAACGGCACCGGCTCGTTGGCGCCGAGCCACTCGCTGCTCTGTCCGCCCTTCACCAGCGGGTGGTCGCGCATCGTCGCTTGCTTCAACATCAGCTGCCGGTCCGGGTGCACGATGATCTTGTTCTCTCCGTCGAGGAGGAAGGCGGCTCCGCTTTCGCCGGGGCGAAATCGTTCGAAGCTCTCCGCCAGCCTGCGCAGCGAGACCTCCACCGCAACGACCCAGCGGGTATTGCGCGTGCCCGGGACGGCGACGGCGAGGACCAAGCGCGGGATGGGGCGGCCGCGGACGTCGGGAACCACGTAGACAGGGCCGATGGCGAGACCCGCCTGGAGTGCTCCCTGCAGAGGAACCTTGCCGGCGTAGGCGGAAAGCGCCGCATCGTCGATGGCCTCGTGCTCCGACGCCAGCACTCCCTGCAGGCGGGGAAAACGGATGATGTTTCCCACTGCATCCGCGCGCGCGTCGAAGAGGCCGACGATGTCCGCCCCCCGCGTTTCCTTGTAGATGAGCAGCAGCGCCTGCTCGCGGGCCTCTGGGTCGAGCTCGTGGAGACGCAGCGTCGAGGCCGCGAGCGTGAGTGAATCGAGCTTGTCGACCAACGAGCGGTGGACCTCCGCCGCCAGCGCGCGCGCGTCCTGCGCGTAGATCTCGTCGAGCTGGCTGCGGAGCGCCTCGCGGCCGCGCGGCAGCGTAAACGCGGTGGCGAGCAGGAGCGGAAAGCAAGTAGCCGCCGCGAGCAGAAGCGACAGCTTGACCGGAAGTCGCATCGGGCCCCTGGAAAGCGGTTGGCGGCCCCCCGGGGCCGGGACGGAGAGAATGGTAGCACGCCAGCTTTCCTGCGGGAATTCAGGGGGGTACGAGTCTGTGGGAGGCGAGCGCAAGTGCGTCGTCTAGCTTCTCCGGCGTGCCGCTGCCCTGCGCGAAGTCCGGTCCGCCGCCCCCCTTTCCTCCCAGCACCGCGAGCGCCTCCTTCAGCAGGGCCCCCATTGCAGCGCCGGACGCATTTTTCGGGCGCGCGAAGACCAGGTGGGCGCGCCCGTCCTCGACGGCGGCGAGCAGGGCGGTGCCTCCGTCCTGGGCGATTCGCTGCGCCACGGCGCGGGCGAACGCGGCGCCGCGCTCGAGCTTTGCAACCACGGGCGACCCCTGTGCCTTCAGCCGCACCGCCTCGAGCTGGGCGAGCTCATCGAGCAGCGCGTCCGAGGCCTTGCGTCGCGCCTGCGCCTCCGCCGCGACCCGTGCGGCGGCCTGCGCCACCTCGGCCGGAGCTGTCTTCAGCGCTTCCGCCGCCTCGGCCAATACCTCGCTCATCTCGTGCAGCAGCCGCACCACGCGGGCGCCGCAAGCGAACTCGACGCGCGACTTTCCCTCGCCCCACTTCTGCGCCTTGAGCACCGCGATGCACCCGACCTCTCCGGTGCGCGCCGGATGCGTGCCTCCGCAAGGCGAAGCGTCTACGCCCTCGACGACGACCACGCGATCGCCTTTCACCGGCTCCTTCCGCAGCGGTAGCCTGGCGCGCTCGTCGCCGGTGAAATCGCGCGCGATCACCGGCAGATCGCCCCAGACGCTCTCGTTCGCGAGCGCTTCGGCGCGAGCCGCATCCAGCTTTCCCAAGGGAGCATCGAGATCGATCGTGCAAGTGCGCTCTCCCAGGTGGAATGAGACGGTCGGTGCGCCCAGCTTGTCGAACGCCGCGGAGAGCAGATGCTGTCCGTGGTGCTGCTGCATGTGGTCGAATCGGCGCGGCCAATCGATCCGGGCGGCGACCTCACCGGGCTCGATCGTCCGGTCCAGCAGGTGCAGAACGGCGCCGCCGCGCTCCTGCGTATCGACCACCCTGGCTGCGCCCAGGGTGCCGCGATCGCCCGGCTGTCCACCTCCCTCGGGATAGAAGGCGGAGCGATCGAGGATCGCTGCCGGCTTTCCCTCGAGCTCGCGGACCTCCAGCACGCGCGCCTGAAACGACTTGAGATACGGGTCCTTCAGGTAGAGGCGTTCCGTCATCGGGCGGGAAGTTAGCGCATTCCCACCCGGCGCGGATCCTGCGCGAACAGCGGAAGCTGGCCGTTGCGCGAGGGCTGCGCCGGACCGGAGACGTCGCGCCCGCCATACCCGTGCGAGCGCGCCCGCTCCTCATGCAGGTACTCCTCGAGATCCGGGCCCGATGCGGCGTTCTCCAGCCGTTTCGCCTGCTCGTCGAGGCGGCGGATGGCGCCGAGCTTCTCGCTCTGGCCCAGGCGCGCTGCGCCGACGGCCTGCTTCAGGACGGAGATGGTCCGGTCGTAGACCTCGAGCGGCACGGGAAACGGGTGTCCGTCCTTGCCGCCGTGGGCGAGCGAGAAGCGCGCGGGATCGGTGAATCGGCAGGGGGCGCCGTGGAGCACCTCGGCGACGGCGGCGATTGCCTCGACCGTGCGGGCGCCGACGCCGGGCTGCAGGAGAAGCTCGGGGAAATCGCGCGGCCCTGCCTCGCGGGCCGCCGCGAGCGTGCCATGCAGGCGCCGGATGAAGACGTCGGTCCTGCGCACCTCGTGGTGCGCGGGCAGCTGAAGACGGGGCAGCTCGCGCAGGACCCGCTCAGGCTCGCGCGAGAGCTCCAGGCTGGCTTCTCGGCAAGCTCGGGCGCGCCGATCCGTGAGGTTCAGGATCGCGCCGCCAGGCCGGCCTTCGATGGCCGCGTGCGGCTCCTCCACGAAGCTGCGCACGCCCTCCGAGAGCCAATGGTAGCGGCGGGCCTGGCGGCGATCGGTATTCATGCCCTGCTGGACCACCGTCCAGGCGCCGTCGTTCGCGACCACGAAGCCGTGCAGATACAACTCGAAGCCATCCTGCACCAGCGCGCTGTCCACCTTGGCGACGAGGCGGCTGGTCCGCGCCAGCGCGGCGCCGTCCACGCCCGTGCGATCGCCGAACTGCATCAGCTCGGCAGGCGTACCGCGCGAGTGGCGCCCGCGGCCGCCGCAGACCGTGATCCCCAGATCGCGCTCGCGCCCGGCGAGCCCGCGCTTGAGCGCGCCGAGCACGCTCGTGGTGATTCCGCTCGAATGCCAGTCCATCCCCATCACGCATCCGAGAGCCTGGAACCAGAACGGATGCGCCAGGCGGCGAAGGACGCCGTGCGGGCCCTCCTCCAGGACGAGTGCCTCGATCATCACGGCGCCGAGCCGCGCCATCCGCGACGCGAGCCAATCCGGCACGCGGCCGCCGTGCAGGGGAAGGAGTGCGCTGCCGGTACGACCCATACGGACGTTCAGTATAGCCTGACATTCAGCCCAAAAAAACGTAGCCGCAAAGACGCACTTCGTGCGGCAGCGGCTAGCGGCGGAGCCGGCGCGCGCGCCCGAGCCGCACCAATGGACGCGCCTCGGGCTCGCCGATGGGGTCCGGGCAGACGCTGCGCAGCCTGCAGGCTGCGCACTCCGCGCCGGTCCAGATCGCTTCGAAAAGGGCCTTCACCCGGTCGACGATCTCGAAATCCTCGGTGCAGAGACCGAGCTCGAAGTTGCGCTTTCCTTCGCCCTTCGCGCCCAGCCCGGCGCCGGTGAAGTTGGCGCTCCCGACGTAGACCCAGGCGCCGTCGATCAGCACGGCCTTGAAATGGACGCGCGGGCACATCTTCAGCGACAGCCCTCCCGCCGTCAGGCGCCGCCGCTTCTCGAACGAAGCGCGGAACGGCCGCGAGGGCAGCTCCGCGTGGAGGATGCGCAGCTCCACGCCCCGCCCGGCCAACTCCGAGAAGAGGGCGAGCACGGAAGCGAATCTGCCTTCGCGCTCGACCTGCACGTCCTTCAGGTTCGAAGTGGCGATCAGCACGGATTCGCGCGCATGCGCGAGCTTTTCGCGGATCACTTCGCGGTACAGATCGCTTCCCTGCAGCAGCGACGCGGCGATGGCGCGCACGATGCAGCAATGCCACGCCGCGGGTCGCGGGCAACTTTACTGATTGCAGGTGTTCGGAGGGGTGCGGATTCCGTACTTCGGCGCCCCGGCGTTGCCGGTGTTGCGGGCATCGCGGCGCCATGAGGGCCAGGGCGTATCGGCGAGACCCTGATCGTCGGTGACGAACGCCCAGATGGTGGGCAGGGAAGCGCCGCCGCCGACGAACATCCGGCCGTTGCAGTCGATCATCGCGCCGCGAAGGATCCTGTTCGACACGGCGAAGGTCCACGAGGTCTGGCCTGCCTGGAGGGCTGTCAGTCGAAAGTTGGTTGAGCTTCCTGATGGCAGGTACCAGTGGTCGTCGGAGCCGTGCAGCGCGATGAACCCGGGCGGTGCGGCAAGCCCCGAGACGAGCATCCCTGGGGTTCCGCCATCACCGGGCTCGTAGACCGTGACGCCAGCGTCGTCCGACGCGTACAATTTTCCGTCGATGCCCAGCGTGGGTTCTGCGGAGAGGCCGCCGTCGGTGAGGCTCTTCGACCAGGCGGTATCCAGTAGTGGCGTGAACGCGGATAAAGTAGAAACAGTCAGTGAGCTTCGCGACGCGGCGAACACGTTTGTGCCGTCAGTGATGGTCCCGTAGTACGGGTTTCCGATCGATCCCGATATGGCCACGGACGGGCCGATGCCGCCGTCCTCCGTCAAGGGGTGCCAATCGACGCTGGAAGAGGTGCCGAACCACACGCCGCCGTCGAACACCATCGGTGATGCATGCCGGTCTCGATCGTCCGCTGCTTGCGATTGCAGGGCTGGAATGTTTGCCGGCGCCGTGACGCTCCACAGACTGGACCCGCTGAGGCTCACGTTGTCGGCGACCACAACCTGGTCGACCGGCACTCCGCCGACCGTGGCAGCGGCGACCGCCGGCCCTACAGAGATGACGTGGGGTCCGGTCGCCGCGGTCCAGAGGACGCCGCCATCCGGAGCGAACGCGCTGATTACACCGGCCAGATTGCTCGTGTAGATGGGTGCATCCGCACCGCCGTTGCCGATCGCGGGCGGACCGAGGACCGTGCCTGCGTCGGTGCTCCAGCGGATCGTTCCCTGATCTGCGGCAACGCTGTACAGAGTCGTCACGCCTCCGTCCGTCGTGGCGATCAAGTCGAGGTCGGGATGAACGGCTAGCCCGGTGACGGCGGCCGCGCTCGTGTTCAGCACCCGGCTCCAGAGCAGGCGCGTGGCGCGGACCTGCGTGTCGGACGGCGTGATCGCCCTGCTCGCGGCGGTACCGCCGTACGCGACCGCTTTGTCGTGGGCCTCGAGAATGAAATGCAGCATCCCGCTCGGGATCTGCGCGCCGCCGTCCGGCAGGGAGGCCGTCGCGACGCCGGTATGGAACGCGCCGTTGTGCACGTCGTTGAGCTCTACGGTGACGTCGAACGCGCATGTCGAGCTGCTCGAGCTGCATCCGAGACTCTGCGCGGTGCCGGTGCTGGTCCCGCCGTCGAACTCGATCCCGTCCACCCGCAGGGTCGCTGATGAGATGCCGCTGATGTCGCTAAAGCGGCCCTTCACGTGCACGACGTCGTTGTAGATGAACGTGCTCCCGGTCCAGCCGGTGTTCGCCGCGAGCGCCGGATAGGTCACGCCGGCGTCCGCTGGTTCCGCGTCACCCTTGTAGATCTTGATGAGGGCGAGGGTGGGCGGAGCGCCGTCGATCGTGCGCGTCGCCGCGACGACGGACTGGTGCCCGAGCCCGTCGGTCGCGCGGACGTTGAACGTGTACGGACCTTCCGCTCCCGCAGGGGCGCCCGCCGGGTCGAGCTCGAAGGTGTAGACGCTCCCGTTCACCCCCGCCGGCGCGAGCGCGTTCGATCCCGAGAGGAGGTGCGGGGAGACCACCCCGGTGGCGTCGGCAATGGTGACCGAGATTGCGATCGGCGCTGCTCCGCCGTCGGGGAGGGACCGCGCATATGGAGTCGGATCGGCGGCCACCGCGATCGCCGGCGGCTGGTTGTCGAAGTAGACGTGCTGGACGGCGCTGGTGGCGGCGCGGCCCGTGGGGCTCGTCGCGGAGATGGTGAAATCCAGGGGCGTGGTTCCGTCGAAAGAACCCGAGGGCCGGGGCAGCTCGAAGGTGAATTGGTTTCCGGAGCCGGCAGTTCCCGGGTGGAGGCAAGCGCCGCTCTCGCCGGCGACCCGCAGGCAGACGGTCGTGGGATCGACGCCTGCGCGGCCGCTGATGCTCGCCGAGACCGACAAGGGCGACCCTCCGGTATCGAAGAATGCCCGGCCGTTCGGGTCGGTGTAGCCGGCTGCGGTCGAGACGGCGATGTTCGAGAAGGCCGGCGCATCGGTGGGAACGCAGACGTGCTGCGCGAGATCGCAAGCTGCGCCCGGGGAGCAGTCCGCGTCGCTCGAGCAATTGCCGAGGCCGGAGATGCGGCAAGCCGTCAGCGCCAGGAGGAGGAGAGCGGTGAGCGTCGCGCGCATGGGTCAGAAGGCGAAGGTGAGCGCGGCGCCCGCGGCGGCGAGGACCGCGGAGGCGATGAAGAGCGCATTGGCGGTGTGCCCGGCCGAGTTCCCCGACCGAAGCTTGTCCAGGCCCGCCGGTGTGTAGGCGTTGCCGTTCGCGCGATACGCGGATTCCGCATCGTTCAGGTCGGACCTGCTCTTCGCGCCGAAGTAGGCACCCACTCCGGCCGCGACCACGGCGGCTCCGACGGTGGCATAGCCCGCCGGGCGCGTCCACCCGCGCGAGGGCGATGGCGCCGGTGGCACCGCTTCGACGGCTGCCGACGGCGCGGCCGATGGCGGCGTGACCGGCGACACGAGGGGAGCGATGGGGACGACTGAAGCGGGCGGCGGTTTCGCGGAGGCAACCTCGGTCGCCGCGATCGTCACCACCGGCGTGCCCTCGACCAGCACGGGCAACGGGCGCACCGATTCGCGGCTACCCTCCTTCACGCGCAGGACGTGCACCCCGACCGGCACCCGCCGCTTCTCGCCCGCGGCCAACGGCGTGCCGTCCAGCTGCAGCGCGATCCCTTCCCCGCCTTGCACCATAGCCTCGCCGGTGCAGCCGGCCGGAACCAGCAGCCTGCAGACCAGCGCTTCGGCCCATGCGGTCGCTTCGGCCGCATCGCTCGAGACGTCGGGCCGGTTCGCCTCCTGCACGACCTTCCGCGCCTTCACGTCCACCAAGCGGACCTTGAGGGTGCGCGCCGTGTACGTAGCCACCACCACCTGATCGACGCTCCGCGCCACTCCCGCCGTCACCCAGCAGGCCTTGTCCGCGCATGGATGTGGCGCATCGAGAGCCAGGGCCTCTTTCACGCCCGACGCGAGTTTCGCCGCGGCGCGGATCCCATCTCCGACCCGCACGGCGGTCTCGTCCGCCAGCGCTCCCAGGACCAGCACGCCGAGCGTCTTGAGCGGTCGAGACGGAGTGAGCGGCGCGATCGGCGGCAGTGACGGGGGGACCAGCGGCTCGAGTTGCGGTTCCGTCTGTCCGAGCGCCGGAAGCGCGATCGCGATCGCGATCGCACACAAGGACCGAGGATTCATCCGAACAGCTCCTGCCAGGGTCCGTGTATGCTACACAATGCGCGATCCGGCGTCGCGGAGCCGATGTGGCTTTTTTCCGCAGATGAGGCTACATCGCGCCCGCCATGCGCGCCCTCCTTCCGGATTTCCTCTTTTCTGGCGGCCATGTCCAGGCTGCGACGGCGCTGGTCGTGCGCGACGGCGAAGTGCTGGGCGTGGGGAAGCCGCCGGAGGGGGCCGAAGTCATCCCCATGCGCGGGCGCGCGCTCTTGCCGGGCCTGGTGGCCGCCCACAGCCACGCGTTCCAGCGCGCCATCCGCGGGCGCACGGAGCATCGAAGCCACGCCCGCGACGACTTCTGGAGCTGGCGGGAGGCGATGTATGCGGCCGCAGAACGGCTCACGCCGGACGATCTCCACGCCATCTCGAAGTTCTGCTTCCTGGAGATGGCGCGGGCTGGGATCACCGCGGTAGGCGAGTTCCATTACCTGCACCGCGACGCATCGGGAAAGCCATACGCCAACCCGAACGAGCTGGACCTGGCCGTGGCACGCGCCGCGCAGGACGCCGGCTTGCGCGTGGTCCTCTTGCGGGTCGCGTACGCGCGGAGTGGATTCCGCCTGCCGCAGAACCCGCGCCAGAAGCGCTTCATCGAGGGGTCGGCCGATGAATACCTGCAGAACCTCGACGCCCTCTCGCGCCAGGTTCCGGTGGGCGCGGCGCCGCACAGCGTGCGGGCCTGTCCCGCGGAGTGGATCCGGGACATCGCCGCGGAGGCGTTCCGGCGTGGCTGGCCCCTGCACCTGCACGTCTCCGAGCAGCGCGCGGAAGTGGAGCAAAGCCAGGCGGAGCACGGCGCCACGCCCGCCCTCGTGCTCGAGCGCCTGGGCGCGCTCCGCGAGAGCACGACGGCCGTGCACGGCGTGCACCTGACGGCGCAGGACATCGCAGCGCTCGGGCGGGCGCGCGCCACCGTGTGCGCCTGCCCGACCACCGAGCGCAACCTCGGCGACGGGGTGGTTCGGGCGGACCTGCTGCTCGCGGCGGGCGCTCGACTATGCGTCGGCAGCGATTCGGAGGCGCAGCTCTCGCCGCTCGAGGACGCGCGCCAGCTCGAGTACCACCTGCGGCTGTTGCAGGAGCAGCGCGCCGTCCTCGATGCGGAGCAGGGCGGCGTCGGCGGGCTGGGAGCGAAGCTCTACGCGATCGCGAGCGAGGGCGGGATGCGCTCTCTCGGTCTCGGCGGCGGCGCCTTGCGGCCCGGCGAGCCGGCGGATTTCATCGTCGTCGACCTGGACGATCCCTCGATCGCCGGTTGCAACGGCGACGACCTGATGGCCAATGCGGTTTTCTCCATGGAGCGGACCGCCATCCGAGAGACCTGGGTGAATGGCGAGCCGCTCCGGCTCGACTTCGAGGGCGCGCTGCCGGGTTTTCGCGCGGCGATGCGGAGGCTGTGGGGATGATCGATCCGGTCTCGCTGCTCCGGGAGCTGATCGCGGTCGACTCCACCTCGGCCCGAAGCAACTTCCCCTTGCTCGACGTCCTCGAGCGGCAGGCGCGGGCGCTCGGGCTCGCCACGCGCCGGCAGATCTGGACGGACGCTTCGGGCGTGCAGAAGGCGAACCTGATCGCCCAGCGCGGGGGCGAGAAGGGCGGGCTCGCGCTCGTGGGGCACACCGACTGCGTGCCGTTCGACGTCGCCTGGGCGGGAGCGCTCGAACCCGCGGTCGAGGGCGGAAAGGTCTCCGGCCGAGGGGCCGCGGACACCAAGGCGTTCCTTGCCGCCGCGATCACCGCCGCCTCGCGCACGCAGGGTGCTCCTCTCCAACTCGTCTTCACCGCCGACGAGGAGGTCGGTTGCCTGGGCGCGCGCCGCCTGGTCGACGAAGGCGCGTTGCGACCCCGCCACGCGGTCGTCGGCGAGCCGACGAGGATGATCCCGATCCTCGGCCACAAGGGGTACTGCCTCGCCGAGGTGACGGCGCACGGGGCCGAGGGCCACAGCGCCTATCCGGAGACCGGGGCTTCGGCGATTCTCGCCGCGGGACACGTCCTGCGCGAGGTCGAGCGCATCGGCGAAGAGCTGCGCGCGGAGGCCGATCCGCTGTTCTCGCCGCCGCACGCGACGCTGAACGTCGGACTGATCTCCGGGGGCAAGGCGAAGAACGTGATCCCGGGCCTGTGCACGCTGACCGTCGAGTGGCGCCCCCTCCCCTCGCAGGACCCGCGACAGGTCCTGCGGCTTCTCGAGGAGGCTTGCGCGCGCGTGCAGACCGACCGCGTCCGCATCGAAGTAGCGGTGCAGCGTCTCGACGCGGGGATCGCGGTGGCGCGCGATTCGGAGATCGTGACGTTCCTGCAGGCGCAGTCCGGCAACGCGCCCGGCACCATCCCGTTCGGGACTGAGCTGCCGTACCTGGCACAGCTCGGCGCGAGCGCCTGCGTGTTCGGGCCCGGCGACATCCGCGTCGCCCACCGGACGGGCGAATTCGTGCCCGTCGCCGAGCTGCTACGCGCGGCGGAGATCCTTGCCGCCGCCGTCGCTCGTTTTGCGAAGACGTAGTCAGACCGGGTTGCGCGAGCGGTCCGGATCACCGCCGGTCAGCCGGGCGATCTCCGCCGCGAGACGCTGGGCGGGAACGATGGAAACGAGCGGGCGGACCGCCTCGCTGCACCGCGCGACCCGGATATCGACGACTTCGACACCGACCGTTACGCACAGCTCGCGCAAGCGCGCGGTTCGCCCGCCGTCATCGTCGTCGGGATTGAAGAGGACCGCGCCCATCCTCGGGTGCAGCGCCGCCTGAGGCCCGTGCAGCGCTTGCTCGACGCTGAGCCCTTCCGCCCACTGGAACGTGGCTTCCTTCAGCTTCAGCGCGGCCTCCGCCGCGGCGATCGCGTCGAACCCGAAGCCGGTGACGAGCAGCGGATCCTTGGCAGCGAGACGGCGCGCGGCATCGACCGGCGCAGCCTCCGCGAGCGCATCGCGGAGCAGGCGCGGCGCGCTGGAAAGATCGAGGCCGAGCATCTGACCGAGAGCGGCCAGCGCGGTGACGTACGAGACGGTGTGCGTCTGCGCTCGCTCCGGAGGGCAGGTGCGGACGACGTGATCGGCGTCGGCAGGGGCCGCATCGCTGCAGATCGCGAACGTCGTCGCTCCCGCCGCCCGCGCCTTGCGCAGCACGGCCGGGGTGAAGCCGCCGCCCGAATGCGACACGACCACGACTTGCGCGCCGGGCGGCACCCCCGTTCGCAGGGCGGCATCCTGTGACTCGACGGCCAGCGCGGGATATCCGGCCCACGCCGCCGCGACCCGCGCCGCGTGCAGCGACGTTCCCTGGCCGCAGAACAGCAGCGGGCGCGACGAATCCAGGCGCGGGACCGGACGGCGCAGCGCGGCCTCGACGGCGTCCGGCTGCGACTCGATCTGCGTATCGTAGCAGAATTTCATTTCGAGGAGCCGACCGCGCGGCGCGCGAAGCTCATAGATCGAACCGCCCGATCAGCGGCATGTGGTCGCTCTTTCCCCAGAACGGGCTCGAGCGATCGCCGAAGCGGCAGGTCCCCTCCAGGTCCAACCAGTTTACGCTCGCGCTGGAGAAGAGGTGGTCGAGGTGCATGCGCAGCTTCATGAAACCGGCGGTGGGAAAATCGCGCGGGTCGCGGTCGATCTGGTGAAGGTGCTCCTGGACGCCGACGAGCCCGCAGTCTTCCGTCAGGTACCGGTAGACGGGCGAACCGGGCGGAGAGTTGAAGTCGCCGGTGACGATGAACGGCTCGTTCCCGGCGTGGCGCTGGATGAAGGCCGCGAGCGTCTTCGCCTCGTGCAGCTGGTTCACGCCGAAGCCCATCCGCGGCGACCTGGTCCAGAACTGGCGCGAGAACGGCGTGGGCAGGGAGAGATGCGTGTTGAAGACGTGGAACGGCCTTCCCCGCGGGCCGATCAACTTCATGTGCGCGCAGATCCGCGTCTGCTTGCGGTCCTTCCAGCGCAGCACATGGTGGTACGTGATGTTGTGCGGGCTCTCGCAGTTGTGCGCGTCGATCTTGATCCGGTAGCGGTGGACCAGGATGGCGAGCCCCATGCTCTGCAAGGGCGTATTCCCGATCCGGTTGACGTGGGCGCGAAAATAGAAAGCGTCGTACGGGAAGGGGGGCGGGCGTCTCTCGAACGCTTGCTCGAGCTCGCCCATGAACGATTCGAGCTGCGTCTCCATCTGGTGTGATCGACGGAAAACCAGGCTGCTGCGCAGCGACAGGGTCTCGACCTCCTGCAGGCAGATGATGTCCGCCGCCGGCTCGAGCGAGGCCAGCGCGTCCGCGATGGCGCGCTTGCTTCCTCGGGTGCTGGCGAGGCCGCGAAGCGCATGTCCGAAGTAACGGACGTTGTAGCTCAGGATGCGCAGGGCCACGGCCGCGAGTGTATGTTCCTCTTCCATGCTCGTCATCCGGAAGGCGGAGCCTCGCGACGTGCCGCTGATGCTGGCGTTCATCCGCGAGCTGGCAGAGTACGAGAAGGAACCACAGGCGGTGGTGGCGACCGAGGAAGACCTGCTCCGCGACGGGTTCGGGCAGTCGCCGCGGTACTTCTGCCTGGTGGCGGACTGGGAGGGCACACCGGCGGGATTCGCCTTCTATTTCCATACCTACTCGACCTGGCTGGGACGCTGGGGGTTGTACCTCGAGGATCTGTACGTGACGCCGCGCCTGCGGGGCAGAGGAATCGGCAGGGCCCTGCTCGTCGAGCTGGCCCGGATCGCGGTGCGCGAGAAGTGCGGCCGGATGAACTGGCAGGTGCTGGACTGGAACGCCCCCGCCCTCGAGTTCTACCGCGGCCTCGGAGCGAAGATGCTTCCGGATTGGGAGACGTTCCGCCTCGCCGGCGAGGCGCTGGAAAGGCTGGCGCGCGATGGATGAGAAGGATTTCGGGCGACGCGCCGGCGAGGCGCTGGGCAAGCTCGATGACGCCCTCCGGGACCTGGAGGGCGTGGAGTCGGATCTGGCCGGCGACATCCTCACCCTGGAGTTCGAGGACGGCGCGAAGTTCGTGGTGAACTCCCACTCGGCCGCCCAGCAGATCTGGCTCTCCGCCAACATGCAGGCCTGGCATTTCGGGTGGCAGGACGCGAGCCGGACCTGGCGCGACACCCGCTCGGGGGCCGAGCTGTTCACGGAGCTCGGGAGGCTGGTGAGCGAGAAGCTGGCCCAGGCGGTATCGCTGCGGTCGTGAGCGCACACTGATGGCCGGCTTGAACTGGCTTCCCATGACTTGCCACGCTCGGCCGGGGGCGTGGTCGTTCCAGCGAAAGGTCAATAGCCGAGCGCGAGGCCGGTGTTCAGCCGCGGATCGTTGGCACCGTAGATGCGGCTGTTTCCGACAGGCGCGCCGCCGAGCGAGGGCGCGCCCACGAGGATCTGGCGCCGTAGATGGACGCGACCAACGTCGCCAGCGTCGCCGCTACAGCCAGAACGTCGGGCCAGTCGATTTGCATGGTGCCTCCTCGCTTTCTCACGGGCTCACTCCGCCGCCAGGTTGATGAGCTGTTCCGATTCCTCGCAGAGGAACCGGACCGCCGCGGCCGCCGACTCCGCCGTCTCGCAGCGCCCCTCATACCGCCGCGTCAGCACGGTTCCGCCCCACTCCTCGACCGACTCGCCGGTCGCCGAGAGCCCCAGCGCGACGAGCCGTCCCGAGACGCGCTGATCGAGCAGCGACTTCGCCGCTCCCGCGTCGCCGCGCACCTCGTACTCGCCGCGGACCAGACGCTGCACGGGCAGCAGCCAGACCCGCATCGGATTGAAGCGCGCCCGCCCGGTCCTTCGCAGCACCTGCGTCCCGCTCGCGGCGTCCGGGCCGAGCTGGTAGCGCTCGCCGAGCATGGCGAACATCCCGCCCAACCACGGGTCCGTCTCCAGCCTGGGGTCCGCTGGACGCGGCGGCGGTGGCGGTGGACGCGGCCGGAAGAGCGCGCGCAGCACCCTGCGGAGCATGGTTACCCGGGGACGCCGCGGGCCTTCCAGATCCGCTCCGCGTATTCGCTGATGCTGCGGTCGGAGGAGAACTTCCCCATGTGCGCGATGTTGAGGATGGCCATCCGCGTCCAGCGGTCGGGGTCGAGGAACGTCTTGCCGACGCGCTCCTGGCACTCGGCGTACGACTGGAAGTCGGCGAGCAGCATGTACGTGTCCTGCTCGAGCAGCGAATAGATCAGCGGCTTGAAGAGATCCGGGTGCTCCGGCTCGAAGAAGCCGGAGTTGATCAAGTCGAGCACCGCTTTCAGCTCGGGATTCTGCTCGTAGTGATCTCGCGGCCGGTAGCCGCGCCGCTGGAGCTCCGAGACCTGCGAGGCGGTGAGGCCGAAGAGGAAGAAGTTGTCCGCGCCGACCTCCTCGCGGATCTCGACGTTCGCCCCATCCAGGGTGCCGATGGTGAGCGCGCCGTTCAGGGCGAACTTCATGTTGCCGGTGCCGCTCGCCTCCTTGCCGGCGGTGGAGATCTGCTCGGAGAGGTCGGAGGCGGGGAAGATCCGCTCCGCCAGCGAGACCCGGTAGTTGGCGAGGAAGACCACGCGCAGCTTGCCCTTGACGGCGGGATCCTTGTTCACCACGGAGGCGACGGAGTTGATCAGCTTGATGATCAGCTTGGCCGTGGCGTAGGCGGGGGCAGCCTTGCCGCCGAAGATGAACGTGCGCGGCACGATCGCGAGATCCGGGTTCTTCTTCACTCTCAGGTAGAGCGCCACTACGTGCAGGAGGTTGAGAAGCTGCCGCTTGTACTCGTGCATCCGCTTCACCTGCACGTCGAACATGGATGCCAAATCGATGGAGATGCCGTGCTCCGCTTCGATGTAGCGCGCGAGCTGCTCCTTGTTGCGCTGCTTGATCGAGCGGATCTCGCCCCGGAACACGGGATCGTCGGCGTGGTCGACCAGTTTCGCGAGCTGCTCGAGCTGCGTCATCCAGCCATCGCCGATGCGCGCGGTGATCGCGTCGGCGAGCAGCGGGTTGGCGGTGAGCAGCCATCTGCGCGGCGTCACCCCGTTGGTGACGTTGTAGAACCGCTCCGGCCAGGTCTCGTGGAAGTCGTGGAGCAGGTTCGCCTTGAGGAGCTCGGTGTGCAGCCCGGCGACGCCGTTCACCGAGTGCGAACCCACCACCGCCAGGTACGCCATCCGGATCCGCTTGCTCTCCAGCGTTCCGTTCCCGTCGTCCACGATCGACATCCGGGTGAGCCGCGCTTCATCGTTCGGAAAGCGGTTCATCACCTGCCGCAGGAAGCGGCGGTTGATCTCGTAGATGATGGTGAGGTGCCGAGGCAGAAGCCGCTGGAAGAGCTCCACCGGCCAGGTCTCCAGCGCCTCGGAGAGCAGCGTATGGTTGGTGTACCCGAAGCTCGCCTGCGTCACTTCC
>Ga0209237_1000018_pt1 | contig 63299 bp, 52 predicted proteins | sample GraSoi013_1_40cm_2_FD_185820 | JGI IMG/M metagenome (GOLD analysis project Ga0209237, IMG submission 185820) | Grasslands soil microbial communities from the Angelo Coastal Reserve, California, USA - Sample 10_02_2013_1_40cm (SPAdes) (version 2) | ecosystem: Environmental > Terrestrial > Soil >...
CCCAGAGCGCCGGCCCCGCCTCGGTGCGAGCCACCAGCACCGTGAGGCCCGCGGCGGCGTAGAGGCAGGCTCGCAGCGCGACCGGCCAGAAGCCCGCGGGCGAGAGCCTCGCGCCCGCGGCGAACGCCACCGTCACCAGCACGATCCAGGTACGACTCAGCGCGTCGAACACGCCGTGCTCCGGAGCGGCCAGGAGCGCCACGCCGGCGCCCCCCGCGAGCGCCACCGCCACCCACTCCCCGCGCGTCCCGGGCTGCGCGGCGACTAGGAGCGCGGCCAACGGCAGCGCCACGAGGCTCACCGGCGCCAGGGCGGCGAACAGCAGCACGCCGACCGCGAGGCGCCAGCGCCTCAGCCGACGTACCCCTTGATGTAGGGCAGCAGGGCGAGTTGGCGCGCTCGCTTGATCGCGGTAGCGAGCTGGCGCTGATGTCGGGCGCACATCCCCGACAACCGGCTCGGGAGAATCTTGCCGCGCTCGGTGAGAAAACGGCCGAGCGTGCGATCGTCCTTGTAGTCGAGCACCCGGACCCCGGACTCGCACACGGGGCACGTCTTCGCCGGCCGTCTCACGCTTCATCCTCCTCGATCTCGTCCACCACCACGTCGGCGGCGATCACCGCGGGCGCGGCCTCGGGCTTCGCCGGCAGGCCTTCCGACACGACCACCAGAAACCGCACAACCCCTTCCTCGAGCTTCACGGCGCGCTCGTACTCCGGCAGCAGCTCCGCGGCGGTCTCGAACTGCGCGACCACGTAGTAGCCTGTGTCCTTCTTCTTGATCGGGTAAGAGAGGGTGCGTTTACCCCAATGAGCGACGTTCGTGATCGAGCCCTTGGCGTCCTTGGTCAGGAGCGCGTGAAACCGCTCCAGACGCTCGGTGATCGCGGGCTCTTCCAGCGCAGGATCGAAGATGTAGACGGTCTCGTAGCGACGAGCCATGCCACCTCCCTTTGGTCGTAAGCGACCCGGCGCAGGTGCGGCGCTGAGTAGGGGGATTGTGAGCGCGAAAGATAGGCGGACCGCGAGGGAGGGGGAAGGCCGGCGCACGCTCGACACGTGACCCTCCTCACATCGTCTCGCCTCGGGGAACGTCCGGCCTTGATGCGCCGTTGACCCGAAAGTGATGGGAATCACGCAACCTGACGTGCCGGCCGATCATCCTTGGATAAGGGCGATCGAGACCCGGGGAGTGGGAAGGAAGGTCGTATGCAGGCTCGGCGTACTTGGCTGTTCGCGACGCGCGGCGTGGTGGCGGCGGCGGGACTGATGGTCCTGCTGGCGCTTCAGCCGGAGCCTGCCGGTCTCATCGAAGCGGCGTCCGGGCGCCCCGGCTCGCACGCCCGCGCCCTCATCCTGTCCGACCAGGCGCGTCGCTACCTCTCGCTCCAGTACCGCTCCTACCCGACCGAGTTCCTGGGCTGCCTGATCGGGGAGATCCACGGGAACGCCGTGATCGTGCGACGGATCGCGCCCGCGGACGTGGAGCCGGGGCACTCCACCGCCACGGGCGTCGTGCCGGAGCAGACCTGTGAGGACGCGGGATGGGCCGGCACTGTGGGGATGATCCACAGTCACCCCGATGGCCAGCGGTGTTGGTACTACTTCCCGGGGACGCGGGTCCCGAGCTCCGACGCCCACTCGTTCGCCCGCCAGGCGTACCCGGTGGACGCGATCATGTGCGGCAACCGCGTAGCGTGGCTGAGCCGTGACATGGTGCAGCAGCAGGTTCGGTTGTCCGATCTGGACACCCATCCCGCGGCGCCGTCGCAGCAGCAGCGCGGCAATCGGGTGCACGCGGGAGCGGGGGCGGCGGAAGGTCAGGACTAGCGAATCCCCTGGCGCTGCGCGCGCTGCGGGCGTAGCATCGTACAGCGTCCTTCGCAGGGAAGAAGCGCGGGCTCATGCAGCGCGCACCATTCAGCTGTCTGCTGTTCCTCGGCATGCTCGTCGCTCCGGCCCGTGCCCAGCGGGACACGACCGCCCGGCTGGCGGGCACGGTCCGTTCCTCCATCAACGGTCTCCCCATCTCCGGTGTGATGGTCGCGGTGAAGGGCAGCCGGGTGTTCGGCGTGAGCGACTCGACCGGGTCGTTCGCGCTCGGCGGGCTACCGGACGGGCGCCAGGTGGTCCGCATCCTCTACGGTGACAGCCTGTCGTACGAGCACGAGATGGACTTGAAGCGCGGGAAGACGTTGACGCTCTCGGTCCTGCTCGACGTCGTCACGGCGGAGTTGGCGCCGATCGTCGTGGAAGCGCAGACCCTCCGCGCCGAGCGCAGCCTCGCCGGGTTTTACGATCGCAGGAAGTGGAGCATGGGGCGCTTCTACACGCGGGCCGATCTCGAGCACAGCGCCGCGCACTCGCTGGACGGGCTGCTGGGCGAGACCGGCGTGCAGGTGGTGTGCCGTCTCGGGAACTGTCTGCCGATCGGGTCTGACGTTGCGCGTCGGTGCGTCATGGGGCTGTACCTGGACGGGATGCGGATGCCGGTTGCCTTTCTGAACACGGTCCGCGTCGAGGACCTGGCGGGCGTGGAGGTGTACAAGCGCGGGTTCGACGTGCCCACGGACTTCCGGTCGAGCTTTAGAAACAGCTGCGGGTCCGTGGTGATGTGGAGCCGGCACTAGACGTTGAAGCGGAACAGCAGGATGTCCCCGTCCTGGACGACGTAGTCCCGCCCCTCGCTCCGCACCAACCCCTGCTCCCGCGCCGTCTTGTACGACCCCACCCGCGCGAAGTCGTCATACGACACCGTCTCGGCCCTGATGAAGCCGCGCTGGAAGTCCGAATGGATCTCGCCCGCGGCGTCGAAGGCGGTGCCGCCGCGGTGCATGGTCCAGGCGCGCACCTCATTCTCGCCTACCGTGAAGAACGTCTGCAGGCCGAGCAGCCGGTAGCCGGCGTGAATCAGGCGGTCGAGCCCCGGCTCGCTCACGCCGGCGCTCGCGAGATACTCCGTCCGTTCGTCCCCTGACAGCTCGCCCAGCTCCGCCTCGAACTTGGCGGAGAACAAGACGATCTCGGCCTCCTCGTGGTGCGCCTGCACGGCCGCGCGGAGCTGCTCGAGCCACTTCCCGCCGCCCGAAGCGAGGTCATCCTCGTTCACGTTCGCGGCGTACAGGATTGGCTTCGCCGTGAGCAGCCCGAGCTGCCGTAGGAACGTCACCGCATCCTCGCTCTCACCGGCTTCCCGCGCGCCGCGCCCCGCGTCGAGCTCCGCGACCACGCGCTCGAGCACCACCAGCTCGGTCTGGGCGTCCTTATCGCCCGCGCGGGCGGTCTTCCGCGTTTTCTCGAGGCGCCGCTCCACCACCGCGAGGTCGGCGAGCGCCAGCTCGCTCGTGATGACGTCGTGGTCGCGCACCGGGTCCACCGGCCCCATCACGTGCACCACGTCGGGGTCGTCGAAGCAGCGGATCACGTGCACGACCGCGTCGACTTCGCGGATGTGCGACAGGAACTGGTTGCCGAGCCCCTCGCCCTGGGACGCACCCTTGACGAGGCCCGCGATGTCCACGAACTCGACCACCGCCGGGACTTTTTTCTTGGGCTGGACGAGCTGATTCAGGCGCTCGAGCCGGGATTCGGGGACGAGGACCACGCCGACGTTGGGCTCGACGGTGCAGAAGGGGTAGTTCTCCGCGGCGGCCGCTTTGGAGGAAGTGAGAGCGTTGAAGAGCGTGGATTTCCCGACGTTCGGGAGACCGACGATGCCGAGGCGCAACACTTAGCTCGTGCCTTCCTTCACCCACTTGGTCACGACGTCCACGAGTTGGGGCATGGTCGCCTCCACCTGCTCCCGCTGCTCGGGCGGGAACGGCGCGAGCACGTATTCCGACCAGTCGCTCACCCCTTCGGGCAAGGGGCCGACGCCGATGCGGAGGCGCGCATACTGCGGGGACAGGAGGGCGCTCTCGATGCTCTTCAGGCCGTTGTGGCCCCCCGCGGAGCCTTCGCCGCGCAGCCGGAATGTGCCGGACGGGATCGCGAAGTCGTCCACCAGGATCAGGAGGTCCCGGGCCGGATCGAAGGCCGGATCGGCGCGGAGCGACGCCAGGGCCGCGCCGCTCGCGTTCATGTAGGTGGTGGGCTTGAGCACGCGGACGGGCACGCCGTCCACCTCACCTTCGGTGACGCGCGCGCGCTCGCCACGGCGGAAGGGAGGGAGGCCCCACCGCGCGACGATCGCATCGGCCAACCAGAAGCCCGCATTGTGACGCGTCGCCGCGTACTCGGGCCCCGGGTTGCCGAGGCCGACGACGGCGCGCAAGCGTCAGCTCTCTTTGCCGCCCTTGGGCTTCTCGGTTTTCTCCGCCTTGGCAGGAGCCGCGCCTCCCCCTCCCGCACCCTTCGCCTCGGGCTTGGCCGGCGCGCCGCCTTCGGCCGCCGCCCCCCCCTCGCCCTCTTCCTCCTCACCCTCACGGACCTTGCGGATGAGCTCGGGCTCGGCCACCTCGGTCGTCGCTTCGGGGCTGGGCGCCGCCACTTCCTCGGCGCGCGGCGGCACGACCGTCGCGATCGTCAGGTCGGCCTCGGTGAGGATTTTGGCGTTTGGGATGCTCAGGTCGCGCACGTGCAGCGAGTCGCCGATCTTGAGCGCATTCACGTCGAGCTCGACGCGATCCGGGATGTTCTCGGGGAGCACCTCGATCTCCACCTCGCGCGTCACCTGGTCGAGCACGCCGCCGGCGTTGCGCACGCCGTCGGGGTTCCCGGTGAGGTGTACCGGGACCTTGAGCTTGACCTTCTCCGTGGCGTGGATCTCGTAGAAATCCACATGAATGATGTCGGGCCGAATGGGGTGACGCTGGATCTCGCGAATCAGCGTTTTCACCGTCTTGCCGTCCACCGCCAGCTCGATGATCGTGCTCGCGGGCTCGACGCCCTGCAGCGCCTTCTCGAGCGCCTTGGCCTCGAGCTCGAGCGGCTGTGTGTCCCGCCCGTGGCCGTAAATCACGGCCGGTACCTTGCCGCGGAAGCGCGCTTGCCGCGCGGCGCCCTTGCCGGTCACCTGCCGCGGGTTCGCAGAAAGAGAAACGGTCTGGGCCATTCGTCAGTCCTCAGTCGTAAGCCGTAAGCCGTAGGTCGTATGCCGCACGTCAGTCGAAGAGCGCGCTCACCGACTGGTTCGAGTGTTCGTAGCCGATTGCCTTGGCCATCAGTCCCGCGATCGACAGCACCTTCAGCTTGTCGAAGGTCCGCTCGTCGGGGATCCGGATCGTGTTGGTCACCGCGACCTCGCTGATGGCCGAGGCGCGGAGCCGCTCCACCGCCGGCCCCGACAAGAGGGCGTGCGAGGCGAAGGCGTAGATGTTGCGCGCGCCGAGCCGCCTGAGCGCCGTCGCCGCCTCGGTGACGGTCCCTGCTGTGTCGATCATATCGTCCGGGATGAGGCAGTCCTTATCGGCCACCTCACCCACGACGTTCACCACCTCGGCCACGTTGGCGGACGGGCGCCGCTTGTCGATGATCGCGAGCGAGGCGTTCAGCCGCTTCGCGAATCCCCGCGCCATCTTCGCCGATCCCACGTCGGGCGCCACCACCACCGGATCGTACAGCTGCTTCTGGCGGAAGTGGCTCACGAACACCGGTGCCGCGTACAGGTGGTCCACCGGAATGTCGAAGAACCCCTGCAGCTGATGGGAATGGAAGTCCATCCCCAACACCCGGTCTGCGCCCGCCGCCGTGATCAGGTTCGCCATGAGCTTGGCGCTGATGGCGACGCGCGGCTGATCCTTGCGGTCCTGGCGCGCGTAGCCGAAGTACGGCAGCACCGCCGTGATCCGCGCCGCGCTGGCGCGTCGCGCCGCGTCGATCAGGAACAACAGCTCCAGATGGTTCTCCGCCGGCGGGTTGGTCGGCTGGATGATGAACACATCCCGGCCGCGCACGTTCTCGTCGATCTTGACGAAAATCTCCCCGTCGGCGAAGCGGCGGATCGTCACGGCGCACAGCGGCTGCCCCAAGTGCTCGGCCATCTCCTCGGCGAGCGGCCGGTTGGCCGTCCCGGCGAGGAGCAACAGCTGGCTCCGCGAGAGCGAGAGGTCCGCCATGTGAGCCCTGCAAAATAGACGGCAAGCTGCGCGAAGCCAAGGGCTTACTTCTTGAGCGAGCGACTCGCCGGCGTGACGCCATCCACGTCCCAAAAGTTCATGCGGTACACCGTCGCGCCTTCACCTCCCGCACCGGCGACGTGATGCACCAGGAAGCCCGAGGCCGTCGAATCGAACGCGAGCGTGAGGACCACGCCGTGGGCGCCGCGCACGGTGAGGCGCCGAACCGCGCGCGCCTTGGCCGAGTCGACAGCGGCGGGCGCCGCGAACCCCGCGGCCGTGATGGTCTTCAGCCGCTCGAGGTAGCGGGCGACGGCGGCAGAATCGGTTGCCTGCCCGTTCAACGCCCAGCGCTCGCCGGACCGCGTCAAGGCATAGCGGTCCGTCCCGCGCACCACGTCCAGCGCGACGATGCTGTCGGGCTCGAGCGTCGCGATCCGCTTGTCACGCCAGCCGTCCACCGGCCGATCCACGGCGGCGGCGAGGCGACCGCGCCAGAGATAGACATGTGTATCGCCCGGGCGGCGGACGTACACGCTCTGGAAGTCGGTGGCGCGCGTCCCGATGATGAGCTCGAGCAGCGGCTTCCCGCCGCCGCGCAGGCGCAGCCACCGACCGGCCGCGCTGTCCACGCCGAGACGGGCGAAGGACGAAGGTGCTTGGGCCACGAGCTCGGGACGCGCGGTATCCGCGAGGGCCTGAAACACCTCGCCCACCGCGGCGAACGCCGCACGCTGGCCGCTCACGCTCCACGCCGTGGGCGACTGCTTGGCGAGCACGATCGAGTCCGTGCCCTTGACGACGGAGATGGTGTCCACGTCCGTCTGCGAGAGCGCGGGCAGCGCGAGCGACCCCGTCACCGAGTCCGAGCCGCGCGACAGCAGCTCGCTGCCGCCCCACAGGAGCAGCAGGACGACGAGACCGACGGCGATGCGCTTGAGATGCTTGGCGCTCACGCAGCGCTGCCCGCGGTGAGCGGCCGATACGTCCGCCGCGTCGTCTGACGGCGCCGCCAGAGCCGGAGGACTCCGCCGATCACCAGCAGCACCGGCACGCCGATGACGTTGCCGTACTTGACCGCGCTGCGCGTGGTGGCGCTCGTGAACACGAGCGGCGGCGGGGCGCGGTTCTTGGAGCGGATGCCGATCAATGCATCGTCCTGGGCGAGCCAGTCGATCGCGTTCTCGACGAACACGACGTTCTCGGGGGCGTTGCGCGCGAACCGGTCGCTGGCGAAGTCGCTGCTCCCGACCACCACGAGACGGCCGCGCAGGGCTCCTTTCGTCGTGTCGCGCGTGAGCGGGGTCACGAGCAGCGCCACGAGGCGCGATCGCAGGCTGTCGCGACTGAACGCGCGCGAGGGGTCGAGAAACGCCGTCGTCTCCTGCACGCCGCCGGCGCGGCTCGTGACCAACAGGGGCGTCACTGTCTTGAGCGGGGCGTGTGCGGTGTCGAGCTGGCTCGCCCACGGCAGCAGCGCGGCATCGAGATCGGCGTTCACGGGCGACGCCTTGGTGCTGAGTGCCCGCAGCCAGAAGGGATAAGGCACCAGCACCTGGCCGAATTGCGCCGGGATGCCGACCTGCACGTTCGACGCCAGGTCGTACACCATGTCCGAGGCGATCGAGACACCGTACGGTTTCAGCAGCTCGTTCCACCCGACGCGTCGCGAGACGGCGAACGGCGGCGCCTGCGGGGACAGCTGCAGCTGCATGCCTCCCGCCATCAGGAGCAGACTGCCGCCCCGGTCGAGGAATCCGCGCAGCCGCGCGATCTGGGCGTCGCTGAGCGAATCGGGCGTGCCGGCGACGACGATGACCCGGACGCCTGGAGCGATGGTCGTGTCGGCCACGCCGAATCCGCGCACGTCATAGTGGCTACCGAGCCGCTCGCGCAGCGCCTCGAAGCTGCGCTGGCCGCGCGCCGCCGCCGCGTCGCTGATCTCCCCGAACGCGATGCCCGCCTTCTCGGGGTGGGTCAGCGCCCGGACGTCGGACGTGAGCCGGTACTCGAGATCGGTGGTCTGCTGCAGGAACGGGATGGTTTTCACCCCGTCGGCGTAGCGCACCGCCAGCCCCAGGTAGCCCTCCTTCACCTGCAGCTCGGCCTGCCCCAGCACGTTGAACTGGACGGCCGGGATCCCGAGGGAGCGGGCCTCCGTCAGTGCGGCGCTGTCGGCCGCCGGGTCCGCGATGACCAGCTTGACCTTGCCCCGCCCAGCCGCGCGGTAGTCGCTCAGGAGATCGTCGACGTCGCGCTTGAGGAAGGCGACTTCGGGCGGCAGCGCCGCCGAAGCGAACAGCTTCATGGTCACGAGGTCCGGGAGGCCTTGCAGCAGCTGTCGCGTGGCGCGGGACAGCGTGAACGAACTCCCGGGCGTCAGGTCGATCCGGCCGCCGATGTGCCGTCCGAGCAGGTTCACCACGATCATCGCGACCGCGAGTAACGCGGTACCCAGCCGCAGCCGTTTGAGCGCCTCGCCTTGCGGCGTGGCCTTCCGGGACAGCAATGCAAGATACGCGAAGGCGAGAAACAGCGCGGCGAGCGTGACGAAATAGACGGCGTCGCGCAGGTCGATCACCCCGCGACCGATCCCCGAGAAGTGCGACAACACGCCGAGCGACGCGGCGAGCGCTCCGAGCTGGGGCGGGAGGCCCACGATCAGGGGATCGAGCCCGACCAGGATCAGCGCGAACATCACTGACACCGCGAGAATGAACGCCGTGATCTGGTTGCGCGTGACGCTCGACGCCCACACTCCGACGCCGCCGAGCCCTAGGATCAACAGGGCCGCACCGACATATTGCGCGACCACGATCCCGAGCGGCGGCGCGGTCCCGAAAGCGAGGCCGAGCGGGATGGTGAGCGTGATGGCCAGCGCGAGCCACAGGAAAAGCACCTGGCCGACGTACTTGCCGAGCAGCAGCTCCAGCTCGCTGATCGGCTGCGCCAGCACCACCTCGAGGGTACCCGAGCGCGCATCCTCGGCGAGGGCGCGCATCGTCACCGCCGGGACGAGAAACAGAAACACCCAGGGCAGGAAGTCGAGCATCGGGCGCAGCGACGCGACGCCGTACAGGTCCAACTGACGGAAAGAGAGGAAGCCGTTCACCGCGGTAAAGACAACCAGCAGGATGTAGGCCGTCGGCTGGTCGAACAGCGCCTTCAGCTCGCGCCGCGCAATGGTCCACGTCGCCCGCATCGTCAGTCCCCCCGCTGCGTGAGCTGCTGGAACAGCTCCTCGAGCGTGCCGGCCTGCCGGTGCAGCTCGTACAGCGTCCAGCCGCGGGCGTGCGCGAGCGCGAAGATCTCGGGTCGCAGGTCGCGCGAGCCGTCGGTGGTGAGCGTGACGGCGACCCGGCCGTCGGCCGCGACCGGCGCCGGCGTCACCCGACGCACACCGGGCAGCTGCCCGAGCGCCTCCGCGACACCCGCTCCGGCCGCCTCGACGGCGACTTCAATCGCCCCTGCCGCCTGCGCGATCAGCCGGTCCACGGGTCCATCGGCCACGATCTTCCCCCGGCTGATGATCAGGAGCCGCGAGCAGGTCTGCTGCACTTCGGAGAGCACGTGGGTCGAGAGGATGACGGTGCGGTCCTTTCCGAGCGCCCCGATCAGGCGGCGGATCTCGACGCGCTGGTTCGGGTCGAGCCCCTCGGTCGGCTCGTCGAGCACGAGGAGGTCGGGGCGATGCAGGATCGCCTGCGCGAGGCCGACGCGCTGGCGGAACCCCTTCGACAGCTCGGCAATCGGCCGGAAGTAGACGGTTTCGATGCCGGTCGCCGTGACGGCGGCGTCCATCGCCTGCCGGCGGATAAGGCCCGCCAGCTCCCGCAGGTCGGCGATGAAGGCGAGGTAATCGTGGACCAGCATGTCTTCATACAGGGGGTTGTTCTCGGGGAGATACCCGATGCGGCGCTTCGCCGCCCGCCCCGCGTCGGCGAGCGGGACGCCGTCGAGCTTGATCGTGCCGGTGTCCGGCTCGTAGTACTGCGTGATCAGGCGCATGGTGGTGGACTTGCCCGCCCCGTTCGGACCGAGGAAGCCCACGACCTGACCGCGGTCGACCGCGAAGGAGACATGGTCGACCGCCGTCACGCCACCGAATCGCTTGGAGACGCCGTCGAGAGACAGGAAGGGCATAGGCGGAGAGATGGTAACAACCCCCCGCCGGTTTCTTCAAGCCCCCGTCCGGGGCCGTTTCTTACAGAGACTTAAGGAAGGCCACGAGCGCCGCGCGGTCGGCGGCCGACAGGGCCTCGAATCGGTCGCGCGCGCCGGAGCCCTCGCCCCCATGCAGCTCGATCGCCTGCTCGAGCGTGGCCGCCCGCCCGTCGTGGAGGAAATGCTCGGCGCCGCGCAGGTCGAGCAGCGGCTCCGTGCGGAAGTCCGCCGGCGAGGCGAGGCCGAGGCAGATGTCGGCCAGGCCGGCCCCCATGTCGTGCAGGAGGAGGTCGGTGTAGGCGGCGAACGTCCGGTTTCGCAACGCCGGCACGGGGCTGGCCCCGGTGTGGAGGGTCGGGATGTGGCAGGACGCGCACCCTACCTGGGGAAAAAGGTCGCGGCCGCGCCGCCCGTCCTTGCCGAGCTTCAACGGCGTCGGTGGCGCGAGGAAGCGGACGAAGTCGTCGGTGAGGTCTAGCGCGTCCTGGGTGATCTCGGGATCCGCCGCGGGGTCGACGCCCGCGGGGATCGGCTTGCCCCCGATGTCCTCCTCGGTCGGTTGCTGGGGGTTCGTGACACTCATCTCCGCGGCGAACGCCCCCGCGTTGAACTCCCGCAGGGTGGGGACGAAGGCCTTGCGGCCGAACCGGCCGATGCGACCGTCCACGAAGCGGTTGGGCCGCCCTTTCACCCCATCGTGGTTCTGGTCGCCGGGGTCGGCGTAGGCGAGGAGGACGGAGTCGGGCACGAGGTCGAGCAGGCCGCCGCCGAAGACCACCGGCGACGTGCGCATCGCTCGCGCCGTCGCTGACGGCGGGAAGGGCTCCTCGTCGAGGCCGAGGGCCTGCTTGAGGGCAGGGGTGGTGTGCTGCTGAATCACCGGCCCACCCTCCTGTGGAAGCGGGTCGCAGACACCGCCGCGGAAGGCGGTGGCGTGGACTTCGACCTCGTCGCCGCGCCCGCCCGCCGGATTCTCGTGGCATTCGCCGCACCCGGTCGAGTTGAACAGGGGACCGAGCCCCGTCTCGGGTGTGAACACGCTGTCGAACACGACCTTCCCCCGGTCAAACCGGTCGCGCTCCGCGCGGGAGAGCCCGCGGAGGGGATCGCCGGGCTTCAACGGCTTCTGACAGCCCACGGCCAAGACCAGGAGGGCGAGCGCAACCCGCGGGCGGGTCACGGCGCACCGACCGCGAGCTTCTCGACCCGATCAGCGACCAGCCCGGCGGCGGTGCGGCGGCACTCGGCGCGGACGACGTCCCCGGGCTTCAGGTCGGCGAGGCGGGACGCCGCGCCGGCGGCCACGAGCCGTGTCGTCGGTGCCGTGGTCATCGGGACGACCCGCAGGGACATCCCGACGCCGGTGATGAGGTCGAGCGTCCCGGCCCGGGCATTGATGGCGCTCACGGTGCCCTGGTAGGTGTAGGACGGCGCGGGCTGCGCCGAGGTGAGCGCGACCCAATCCGCTGGGGCGGAGGTGACGAGTGGCACCAGCAGGATGGCGGTGAGCGCAGCCGTCCGGACGTTACGTCGCATCGATGTCTCCCGGGTCGCGTTCGTCTCGCAGTGTAGGTGGTCAGAGGCGACGGCGTCAACCGTTGCCTAGGGCGCGAGCTTATCGAGCTGCTCCGCCGCCCGGCCGACCACGCTGGTGTGTGCCGCCAGCGCTTGCGCGGTGGCCGCGATCTGCTGCTCGGCTTCCGACCAGTTTTTCTGCTCGATCGCCTCGCGCACGCCGGGGAGCGTCTTGACGCCGTAGCCGGTATAAAGTCCGGGCGCGTAGATCTGGTGGCGGTACCAGGGTCGCCGTGGCAGACCCGCGGCGCTCGTGAGCGCCCGCTCGCTCTGGCGCAGCGTAGCGTTCAGCGCCTGCACCTCGGGCCTAGCCAGCGCGGCCCCGCCGTTCGCCTGGGCTTTCGCGAATGCCCGCTCGTAGCGCTCCGCCGCCCGATTGAGCGCGTCGACCGCGTTGTCGAGCGGCGCGAAGCTCAGATACGGCGGCAGCTCTTCCCGGGCGGGCGGGACCGACGGCTCGCGGGGATCTGCGGTCGCCGTGAAGACGCCCTCGTCGAGCTGGCGATTGCGCTCGCGCACGGTGTCCTGTTTCTCCTGCAGCAGCTTCTGCACCTCCTTCACGTAACGGCCCACCGTCTCGGCGAAGGCGGTGAATTGGTACGGCACGACTTCGGCGTCGGCGAGCCGCATCACCGCGGTACCTACCGTCTGGGCCAGCGCCCGGCCGTACACGAACGCCGTGTCGTCGAACGTCGTGTACCATTTGAAGTCGTCGTAGATCGAGTGATAGATACCCCCGCCGCCCTCGCCGCCGAAGCCGAGGTTCAGGGTCGCGACCCCGACGTGCTGCAGGAACGGCGTGAAGTCCGAGCCGGACCCGAGCGCATCGATGCGCAGGTCGGCTCGCTGCCGCGCCTCCTGACGGAGGTCGGTCGAGCTCGCCCCGGCGATGGCGCGGAGCTGGGCCCGCTTCCACGCGCTGAGCTTGGTCTCCGGATCTTCGATGTCCCGCGCCACGTCGTTGATGAACGCCTCGAGCGAGTGCGAACCGCCGACGTCCAGGTAGCCGCGGTTGTTGGTGTCGCTGTTCAGGTACGCCACGGCCTTCGCGGCCAACTCGTCGGCGTGGGCCTCCACCCACTCGGTCGAGCCCAGCAACGCGGGCTCCTCACCGTCCCACGCCGCGTAGATGATGGTGCGGCGCGGCTTCCAGCCCTGCTTGAGCAGCTGGCCGTACGCGCGCGCCTCCTCGAGCAGCGGCACGAGCCCCGAGATCGGGTCCTCGGCGCCGTTCACCCAGGCGTCGTGATGGTTGCCGCGGATCACCCACTCGTCCGGCGCGGCCGCGCCGGCAATGCGCGCGATGACGTCGTACAGCGTCTTGAGGCTCCAGTCGGACCTCACGCGCAGGTGCCCTTGGGCGGGTCCGGGGCCTACGTGATAGGTGATGCCGAGCCCGCCGCGCCACTCCGCCGGCGCCACGGGCCCGCGCAGGGCCGCGAGCAGCGGCTGCGCGTCGCCGTACGAGATGGGCAGCACGGGGATCTTGGTGATGGTCGGCGCCTCGCTCACCGGCAGCCGCTTCGCGTCCTTGGTGGCTCCCACCCCCGGCGTGAGCGGGTCGCCGGGGTAGAGCGGCATGTCCATCACGCTGCCGCGCTGCACCCCGTCTCTGGGGCGCCATGGACCGCGCGGGTACACGTCGCCCTGCGTGTAGCCGTCGTCCCGAGGGTCCGAGTAGATGATGCATCCCACGGCGCCGTGCTCCGCCGCCACCTTGGGCTTGATGCCGCGCCACGACCCGAAGTAGCGCGCGATCACGATCGCGCCCTTCACCGACACGCCCATCCGCTCGAGCCGCTCATAGTCCGCCGGCACGCCGTAGTTCACGTACACGAGGGGGGCGGTGACGTCGCCGTCGATCGAGTAGGCGTTGTAGGTGGGGAGCTGCTCCGCCTGCTGGCTCGACGTGGGGTCGCCCGGCACCGGCGGCTCCTGCAGCATGGCGCGGAAGGTCGTGGGCGCGACGAGCTCGACGACGCGCTCTTTCGGGGTGGGGAACAGCACGTCGAACGTCTCGATGCGCGCGTCGAGCCCGAAGCTCTTGAACTTAGCGAGGATCCATTCGGCGTTGTCCTTGTCGTACGGCGAGCCGACGTGATGCGGGCGCGCCGAAAGGCGGCGCATGTACTCGCGCAGCGAGTCGGGCGAAGGGATCGCGCGGAATTTGGCCTCCCACTCGCGCTCGGCCTTCGCTGACTCAGCCGTAAAGCCGCGCAGATCGCCGGTGGGGGAGGGCGCGAGGCCGAGCAGGGCGCCGAGACAGAGCGCGGCCAGCGGACGGACGGTCAGGTGCATGAACGGGAAACCTCGTGTCATAAGGCGAGGAGGAGGCTGCGACGAGTCATCGAGTCCTAGTATTCCAGCTCGTGCCGGGTGTACACCTCACCCCGGCGCACGACCAGCGCGATCTGGCGGACGTTGCGGATGTCGGCGAGCGGATCGGCATCCAGCACGACCAGGTCGGCCGCGGCGCCGGCGGTAACCGTGCCGGTGCTGTCGAGGCCAAGGGCTCGAGCCGCGGTGGCGGTCGCGGCGACGAGCACGTCGCGCGGCGCGAGGCCCGACGCCTGCATCGCCTCGAGCTCCATGAACACCGACGCCCCGTGGAGCGTGAGCGGGTTGCCGGCATCGGTGCCGAGCGCCACGGGAATACCGGCATCGTGGACCCGTTTGAGGTTCGCCTGCGCCTGGGCGAAAGACCGCGCGGTTCGGGCGGTGCGCTCCTCAAGAGCGGCGGCGCCGGGGCGCCGCGCCGGAGCCACCGTATCCGTCGCGAGCGCCTTGGCGCGGGTCGCGGGATCCACACAGGCTAAGGGCTGTCGCTCGCTCGCGAAGCGCCGGGCGGCCACCTGGCGGTAGCCGTCGGGCACCGTGAGCGTCGGGACGTAGATCGCTCCCTCGCGCCGCGCGAGGGCGACGAACTCGTCGTCCACGGGAGCCGACCAGACCGAGTGCACCAGTACGCGCGCGCCGGCGCGCAGGGCGTCCTTCGCCTCCCACAGCCCCGTCGCGTGCACGATGAGGGGCAGCCCGACCTTGCGAGCTTCGTCACCGGCGGCGTGCACCAGGGCCGACACGCGCGCCGTGTCGGGCGGCTGGGGCGGCATGATGTACCACACCTTGATGGCCGCGGCGCCCCACGTCTTGTGCGCGCGTACCGCCTGACGGACGACAGCCTCGTCCGCCATATAGATGAACTGGCGTTGGTCGGGCAGGTTGAGCCAGAAGTCGATGGTCGAGAGGAGCGATCCGGCCGCCCGGACCCGCGGGGCTGTGGTGCTCCGGGACGTCCGCTCCTGGAGCTCGAGGGTCCAGGGGTATCCACCCACGTCGAAGACCGAGGTGACGCCGCTGCACAAATAGGAGCGGAAGAACCGTTCGGGTCGGGCGTGCAGCTCTGCTTCGACCAACTCGTAGGGGTAGCGATCCCGCAGGTCCAACGCGTCGGGTCGGCCGTCGACCCAGCCCGTCTGGGAGAAGTGCACGTGAGTGTCGATCAATCCTGGGATGATCCATTTGCCGGTGGCGCTCACGGTGTCGGCGTCGGCCGGCACCGGGCAGGTGGCCCGCGGGCCCGCACACGCGATCCGGCCCTCACGCAGCACGACGACGGCGTTCGGGACCGCCGCCGCGGCGGTGCCGTCCACGAGCGTGGCCCCAACGATCGCGATGGGCGGGGGAGCCGCGTCGGGGGTCGGGAATGCGGTCGTCACCGCGACCTTCCATCCTGCGGGCGTCCGGACCAGCACGCGCTCGCTCACGCCTCGCACGCTGCCGCTCGAATCCACCACGCGGTAGCGGTACACGCCGTACGCCACCTCCGGGGTCACGGGTACGATGCGGAAGTGCGTCGCCACGAGCGTGTCCGGCCAGCCGGCGCCGGCTCCCCGGGCGAACTCCTCGTATCCCTGGTGGAGCCCGTCCGGGCCCACGCGGGCGAGCGCCGGAGTCTGGAGATAATGGGAGAGATAGGCGGCGCGATCGCGCGCGTGGATCGCCGCGATGTTGGCGCGGAAGGCGTCGAGCGGCGCGCCTTGACCGGCGAGCGGAGCGGCGAGGAGCAGCAGGCCGAGGGCGGATGCGGCGATCGAACTCGCGGTCAGGCGCATGCGACGGACCTCAGGTGGTTGCTAGTTCAGGACGACGACTACAGGTGCGCCGCGCGGCGCCACCGCTCCGCGATCACGGCGTGTCCGGCGGGCGTGGGGTGGACGCCATCAGCGGCCCAGTATTCCGGCGCGCGTCGCCGCGACAAGTCATCGAACACCGGTTGCAAGGGGACGAACCGTGCCCCGGCGTGCTGCGCGACGCGCGCGGCCGCCGCCCGGCGCGCGTCGAATTCCGGAAACCAGCGGTCATCGACCGCGCCGCAACGCAGCACGAACGGCTCCAGCACCATGAGCCGGACCTGCGGTAGCGCCCGTCGCGTCTCCGCGAGCAGCGCGGCGTACTGGTTCTCGTAGTCCTCGACCGTGCCGGTGTAGCCGCCGCTCAGCTTGTGCCAGAAGTCGTTCACCCCCACCAGAATGCTGAGCACGTCCGGTTTGAGCGCCAAGGCGTCGACGGTCCAGCGCTGCTCGAGGTCGGGTATCTTGTTGCCGCTCACGCCGCGATTGTAGAACTGCAACGCGCGATCGGGATGTGCCGCGAGCGCAGCTGCGGCGACTAACAGCGGGTACCCCGTGCCGAGGCCGCCCGCCACGTTCGCCGCTGCGCTGTTGCGATCGCGTCCGGCGTCGGTGATCGAGTCGCCTTGGAACAGGACGACCGTACCGTCGGCGGGGCGGGCGGGCCGCCGGTTGGCTGTCGCCACGGCAGGCAAGAGTGCGGCGCCGGCGATCGCGCTCGCGGCAGTCACGAACTCGCGCCGGCCGAGCTGATCGGTGAAACAGGGACCCGCGGTGACCGGACGGGTGATGAGACGCATCGGTTGGCACCTTGGGGCCAAGGACGATCGAGGTTCTTGGAGCGGATGGTTTATCAGCTTGGAGGTGAATGTTCAAGGGCCCCTGAGGGGCACACCACGACCTCCGGAAGCGTCTCCCGGACGTGCACGGACCCTCGCCAGCCCTCAGGTGCCTGTGCGAAAGATGAGGCGGAGGACATCCGCCCGCGAGGCGTGCGGCCAGCGGCCGGGTCCGGGAGAACTCAGCCGATCGATCGCGAACACCCGTCGCGGGGGGGCGGGTGACGTGACGTGCAAGGCCTCCACCGCGGCTTGGTGCAACAACGGTTTCAAGGGCATGAGCCGTCGGGTGCAGAGCGCGGCGTGACGATCGAGGCGCGATGCGAGAGCCTGTGCGCTCCCTCGGCCCAAGTACGTCGCGAGGTTGTGCTCGTACTCGAGGGCGTGGGCGCGGATCGCCACGGCCGAGGGGTACTGCCAGTCTTCGCTTCGCCCCAGCTCGTCGGCGAGACGACCAGCCTGCTGACCTATGGTGCGCAGAAGTGCGATCAGGTGGCTGCGGGTGGTACGCATACACCGGCGGGCGTCGGCAAGCTGTGTGCCGGAGTTCGCGCGAACCGCTGCCAACGGTCGGCGAGGCTGCGTCAGGGCCGCGCCGTCGCGCGCGTGCATCGCGCATGCATGAAGTTTGTCGGGGGATGGTCCGTCGTGCGTGTGGCAGGCACGCCTCGTCCGCGGCACCTGATCATCGCGTCGGCGCCCAGGCGCGAGGAGAGACGTCACACCTCAATGCAGAGGAGCGAATTGGCCCCGGTGGACTCGAACCACCATTCCCAGATCCAAAGTCTGGTGTCCTGCCGTTGGACGAGGGGCCAGCGTCGTTGCAGCGTCCTAACTTAGCGCATGCCTCGACGGCGCGGCACCCGCATCCAGTCTTGAGCTGAGGCGCTTAGTTTTGGGTTTCCGAGCCGATCCGCGCTATCCGACGCCACGACCGGTGTAGACCCTGCGGGCGCGGCCGTGACTGGGTGGCGTCGCGGCGAGAGTCCCCGGCGTTGCGGGCCCACCACAGTTGCGCGGACCGAGGTACCGTTGTACGGTAGTGCCGAACACCACCCGAGGAGGTGGGGCCGTGAATCAACCAGACGGCCACAAGCGAAGCGAAGCTCTCTCTCGCCTCGGCGAGTGAGCGCCAAGCCCCCGAGGGTCTGCTAGGGCCTCTCGGGGGCTTCTGCTTGTCGGGAGGTCGTTCACGGCCCCAGCTCCACCCCCTGCGCCTGGCCGTGCCTCGTCTGTACGTCGTAGGCGCGGTTCCGCGCGCGGCCATCCGCCACGATCTGCTCGGCGGTGCGCGTGGCCTCGTCCGAGAGCCTCTGGCACGACGCCCCGCGAAGCGCCGTGAGCGCGGCCATCACCTCACGGGCATTGCGCTCGGCGATCGTCCGGTGCCCGGCCTCATGGAGCCGGACTGCCTTCAAGTAGGCCTGCCACGTCTTCAGGAGCTCGGCAGTTGCCGTCGGGGGTGGCTTCCAGCGGGGTAGGGTCACCGAGACGTTGAGCGTGACCTTCACATCGCGCAGGGCACAGCTGTCTGCTCGCTGGGCCGTGCCGTAGGTCCACTCGAGGCTCCACACGGTCAACGCGTCGTGTGATGTGCCGCTCTCGTCCTTGGGGCCGAGCCGGCTGATCTGATTACGCAGCGCGCCAGCGCTCGAGCCATCGATGTCATAGTACTGCTCGCGGGCGGTGACCGCGGCACGCGGCGCGGCGCGAGCGAGGGCAGCGGAATCCGAAGCGGGGGTGGGTGTGGACGCCGGCTCGGGGGACGACGCGCAGGCGAGCGTGAGCATCACCGCCGCGAGCGTGGGTGGCCGCATGTCGGCGCTACGCTAACGTGATGTCCTGCTCGATCACCAGGTTCGTCGGCAACCCCTGGATCTCGAGCCGGGCCCGCGCTTTCAGGGTCTCGGTGCCTTTGAGCTTGCCGGCGCTCAACGCGGCGTCGACGCTCTTCTCGATTTCGCGCTGCGCAGTGACGCCGAAATGCTTGAGAAACTTGCGCACGGACAGATTGAACGCTTCTTCGTTCATGGGGTCACCTTGAAGACCTGATCGTGCTGGCGCGTGCGGTCGGCCACCTGGATGGCGACCTCGTCGCCGGCCTTCGCCAGCGGGACTTTCTGATGGTTCACTTCCATCGAGGTGATCTGCTCGGTGAAGTCGGTCGTGTGGCCGTGGAAGCGGATGCTGTCGCCGACCGCCAGCGCGCCCTCGGTCACGCGCACGACGGCGACACTCGGTCCTTTGAAGTAGTGGACGACGGTCCCGACCAGCTGCTCCGGCATCGGTCCTCCTCGCGTGCCTCGCCTATCACAATATCGTACCGGGTCCGGGGCCGCTACTTGATCGCCACCTGCGCGGCCCACCGGGCGGGATCGACGGCGCCGTGCGGCAAGAGCCTCCACCAGAACTTCTGGCGCCACCGGGCGACCCCGGTCGTCACCCAGCCCGCCTGTGCCACCGGAATGAGCTGGCGCGCGGCCGCCGCGAGCCGCCGCCGACGCCAGCGGAATCGCCAGGCGCGTCCGTCCGCCGGCCGGTACTGCGCCCAGCCGATCGACTTGAAGCAGCCGGCGGGCCCGAAGTCGTCCGAGCCCAGCACGTCCTCGACGAACACGCGCAGCGGCCCCGGCCACGTCCCCAGCACGTCGTGCATTGCCACGATGGCGCCCGGCGCGAGGTAGGGGCGAAACAGCGCGAGGTCCTGCTTCACGGCTTCGTAGACGTGGTCGCCGTCGATCCAGAGCAGCCGGATCGGCCGGGTCCAAGTACGCGCCACCTCATGGGAGAACGCGCGGCGGCACTCCACGGCATCCGCCACGCCCGCCCGGCGCAAGTTCTCCTGGAACTCGTCGTACGAGGACCTCTGGGTTCCGAGGTCGGGATCGGTCGTGGAGGGCGACGTGTGCGGGTCGATCGCGACCACGTCTCCTAGTCCGTAGCGCTGCGCCACATAGGCGAGCCCGACCGTGGAGCGGCCCTTGAAGCTCCCGATTTCGACGATCGCTCCCTCGGCGGGCGCGCGAGCGGCGGCGAGCATCAGAAACCGCGCCTCCCGCTCGGCGAGGTAGCCTGGGGTGCCGTTGACCCGGCGCCACCCCTCATCGCAGACTGTCTGGAAGCCGGCGAGGTTCACTGCACCAGTATGCGAGTGCGGTTCGGGCGCCGCAAACCCCTCGCACCGTTTCCCTTTCGCTCCCGCCGTCGTATCGTAAAACCGTGTCCGACCTTGTTCGCGTCGTTGTTGTCACGCCGGTCCGCAACGAGGCGTGGATCCTCGAGCGGTTCCTCACGGTGACCAGCAGATTCGCGGACCACATCATCATCGCCGACCAGCGCTCGACGGACGACAGTCGCGCCATCTGCAGCCGATATCCCAAGGTCCGAGTCATCGACAACCCGACCGACGAATTCAACGAGCGGGACCGCCAGCTGTTGCTGCTCCGCCACGCGCGCGCTCTCGTTCCGTCCCCGCGCGTCATCCTGGCGCTCGATGCGGACGAGATCCTCGCGGCGAACGCCGTGGACACGCCGAGCTGGCGCATGATGCTGGCCGCCCGGCCTGGGACCATCGTGTGCTTCGAGCGCGTCGATCTGTACGAGACGCCCGATCAGTGCATGCGGCACGACCGGCTCACGCCGCTGGGATATGTGGACGACGACGTGGAGCACGCGCCGCGCGACATGCACAGCGTACGCGTTCCCATTCCGGAGTACGCGCGCCGCCTGCTGCTCGACGACATCGTGGTGCTCCACTACTCCGCCCTGCGGCCCACCGCCCTGGCGGCGAAGCTCCGCTGGTACAGCGTGATCGAGAACGTCCGCGGCACGTGTCCCTGGGTGTTCAAGCGCCGCCTCCGCTATGCCATGCACGTCGACTTCACGGGAGCGGGCCGGTTGGAGCACTGCCCCGCCGACTGGTTCCGCGGCTGGGAGGACGCGGGGATCGACATGCGCACCGTCGTGCAGGAGCAGTACCACTGGTACGATTTCGAGGTGCTCCGGCACCTGAACGAGCACGGCGCGCGAAAATTCTGGCTCGACGACATCTGGCGGTTCGATTGGGAGGCGTGCCGCCTCCACGCGAAGAGCCGAAACATCGCCGGCGTGCCGGACGCGCCGGTGAACGCACCGCCCCGCGCGCTGGTCGTCGCCATGCGCGTGCTGAGCGCGCTGCACCGCATCCAGCGGCGCCTCCGGCACCGGTTGACGGGCCGGTCCGGCCCCCGTTTCGCTTGACGCGCGCTGCTTGACCGGGGCTCGCGGAATCACGCTCGCGCGTTCCTTCTGAGACCCTATGCCGGCTCGGGACCCGGCGCGGCGACGGCCCTGGTGGTCGTCTTGATCAGCCGCTGGTGTTTCTCGCCCAGCAGCATGGCCGCATCGTCCCGCAGCCCTTCGTTCGCGTACACCGCGGCCACGGCGCTTCCCGAGCCGCAGAGCCTCACCCAATACGGATGGGTTCCGGCCAGTCGCTCGTACAGGACGCGCAGCGGCGGATGCTTCCCGAAGACGGGGATCTCGAAGTCGTTGCCGCCGAGTCGCCCAATGCTGCCCCACCCGCTGAACGCGTCGGCGTCGAGCAGGAGCGGCCCCCGCGGCGCGGGTTCCGGATGCATTTCGTCCCACCAGCCGTACGCATCGGGGGTGGCGACGCTGAAGGGCGGGAGCACCAGGGCTACGAGCGCGGGCGCGGCGGGCGGGGCCGGGACCCGGAACTGCCGCTCGCCTCGGCCCCACGCGAGCGCCGCAGGCGCCCCGCTCGCGAAGAACGCGACGTCGGCGCCGAGCCGCGTGGCGAAGTGGAGCAGCTCGTGGCGCGGGACGACGTTACCAGCGAGCGCGTTCACCGCATGCAGCGCGGCCGCTGCGTCGCTCGATCCGCCGCCAAGGCCCGACCGCACGGGAATGCGTTTCGTCAGCTCGAGCGCGACGCCGAACTTGTGCCCGGTGGCCTCCAGGACGGCGCGCGCGGCCCGCACCGCGAGGTTCTGCTCCGGCGGCCCCAGCTCGGGTCCGTGCACCGTCAGCGCGATGCCCCCCCCGCCCCCCCCGCTGGCGGTGCGCGTGACCACGAGCTCGTCCGCCAGCTCCAGCAGGGTGAACGCCGTCTCGATCTGGTGATAGCCCGCCGGCGCTTCGCGCGCGAGAATGCGGAGCAGGAGGTTGACCTTGGCGTGCGCCGCGATGCGGAGCCGATCCGACGGCGCCACAGGTCAGTCTTCCGCCGCGGCCGCGCTCCGCAGCTCGGCGAGATGGAGGCGCATCCGCGAGAGCGAAGCGAGTCCGAGCAGCGTGATCGGAAAGAAGGTGCCGATGTGATAGGCCACCGCGAAGCTCACCGCCCGGGTCGCGTCCACACCGTAGATCCCGAGCGTACCTCGCGTCGCCGCCTCGAACACGCCGACGAACCCCGGGGAAGACGGCAACGCGACCCCGAACCCGATGACCCCCTGCAGTACCAGCGCGCCCTCCGGCGGCACCGGCAGCCCGAACGCCCGGAAGCACACGGCGAACGCTGCCGCGTTCACGAGCCACAGGAAGAGCGACCACGCCGCCACGCCCAGGAAGCGAGCCGGGCTCTTCAGGACGTCGAGCCCAGCGACGAGTCCTTCGGCAAGGTGGGTGACGCGATCGGCGAGGCGCGCCGGAAGCACCGCGTGAGCGACCCGGCCGAGCAACGCGATCCATGGGGCGGGACGGTGGACCACGAGCAGGGCGATGACCAGGATTCCCGCGAACACCGCGGCGCCCGCCGTCGCCAGCCCCGCGAGCCGCACGCCGCCGATCATCGCGTCGCGCGGGAACGAGGGGACGAAGAGCGCCACCGTGAACAGTCCGACAAGCATCAACCCGTCGAACACCCGTTCTACCGCGATCGAGGCGAGGGCCGTCGTGAACCGCACCGACACCCCCTGCCGCACGGCATACGCGCGAGCGAACTCGCCGGCCCGCACCGGGAGCAGGTTGTTGGCCATGAATCCGATCGCCGTGGCATGCCATAGCGACGCGAGCGGCAGGGGGCTGCCGCTGGCGCCACGCAGGATCAGCCGCCACCGGAGGGCCCGGAGCGGGAAGGTCAGCGTGGCGAGCGCGATCGTCGCCACCATGAGCCAGGGGTTTGCGCGCCGCAGGTGAGCGATCAGCGCGCGGGCGTCCACGCCGTGCAGCGCCCAGGCGAGGAGGGCGAGAGTGACCACGAGCCCCACGAGCCACGCCTGCCTCCAGCGCGAGGCCCAGGCGCGACTAGGGGCCGGGCTCGAAGGCGAGGGCAACGAGGTCGCAGACTTCTTCGACGAGCTCGCGGAGCGCGTCGCCCGACACTTGCTTCGCTGTGGCGCGCAGCTCCTCGGCCCGCCGGAGCGCGCGCTCGCCGCGGTACAACAGGGCGCGCACATCCACGGCGGACGACGCGGGAGCCGGGAGCCCTGAAGGAGTCCCTGACGGTCCCGGGGAGCCGGGAGCGGGGGGGGGGGCTACCGGCGCGCGCTCGGCGCCGGCGAGGAGTTCCGCCAGCGACGCCGTGCCGATCCCTCCCACCGTAAGCCGCTGGTAGGCGGCCCACGACCCGACGAGGTCGGGCGTTTCGGGGATCGCCTGATCGGCCCGCTGCGGGGGGGTGGGGGTGGGGGTGGGGGTGGGTGTGGCTTTCCCGACGGGGACTACCGGCGCCGCGGCCGGGGGCGCTGCCGGCTTCGGCGCGGGCGCGGGACGAGGAGCAGGAGCGGGAAGAGCGGGGGCGGCGCCCGGCCGGATGGTCCGGAGCGCGGCGGTGAGGGCGTCGAGCTCGGTCGCGAGCGCTTCCTCGTCGCCGGTGCCCGAGCGCGCGAGGACGTCGCCCGCCCGCCGCAGCTCGGCGGCGAAGGCGGCCGGGCTGTTCACGGCGATCCCCGAGGCCACCGCGTCGCGCCCGGCCATCGCGAACTGGGCCACGCGGTCGGCGAGCACGCCGCCGCCCGCGTTCGCGAGCGCGCGGAAGGTGGTGCCGAGCGTGTGGGCGCGCAGCTCCCGCTGGGTGGCGGAGGGGGCGCGCTCGAGCGAGTCCGCCGCCTGCCGCAGGTGCTCGCCGTGGCTCACGAGCTCCAGCTTGCCGAGCGTAGACGGGCGTGCCGCGGGGACGCCGCGCGACACGATGTGGGGGCCTGAGTCGCTGTAGTAGAGCGAGCCAATCGAGACGGCATCTGGCTCGCTTTCCATGAACTTCACCAGCAACCCGGCGAACTGCCGGAAGTCCGCCCCTTCGGGGTCGGGTCGGCCCCGCTCGGCGACTTCGCGGGCGGCGCGGGCGATCGCGCTCCCCGCGACCTGGAACAGCTCGCCAACGCTGGCTGGGGGCTCGAGTCCCGAGCGCGACAGCTCGCCGATGGCGCGCTCGATTCCCTCGAGGAGGTCGGGGAGCGGCGGCAGGTCGTTGAGGGCCGCGAGGCCGCGCAACGGCTGGAGCGCGCGCATAACGTGCTGGAGCGGGTCGTGCCCCAGCGGGTCGGCCCGCAGCGCCTGCGCCGCTCGCTCCAGCGTGCCCGCGATCGCCGCGCCCTCACGCGCCACGAATGCCCGCGCGCCCGCATCGAGCCCCAGGGCTTCCACCGCGCGGATCTGCGCCGACGGCCGGCCCGCGAGCTGCTCGAGCTGCTGTGCCAACGCCTCGGCTTTCGCGGTGTCGGCAGCGGTCCAGCTGCCCGCCCGGCGCACGAAGATCTTCAAGTCGTCCACGCCGCGGAGGGCGAGCTGCTGGGTTTGGGCATCCCAGGCGCGCCGTCCTTCGCGCACCGCGCGCGCCAGGGCCTCGAGCCCGGCGGCGGTGCGCGCGATCGCGTGCTGGTTCGCCATGAGGGCGCTGCCGCGCAGCGCCCGGGCGAGTCGCACGATCTCGTCGGCGCTGGGGTTGTCGCCCTTGGCCAGCATGCCGTCGAGCCGCTCGAGATACTCCCCCGCCTCGAGGGCGAAGAAGTCCGACATGCCGAGGGGCTTCGGGGACTCGGTCATAAGGCTACCAAGCTAAGGCTTCCTGGCCTCATCGACCAACTGCCGCATGCGCCGCACCGCTTCTTCCATTCCCAGAAAGATCGCGTTGCTCACGATCGAATGCCCGATGTTGAGCTCCTCGATGTCGCGAATGGCGGCGACGGGCTGGACGTTGTCGTAGGTGAGACCGTGCCCCGCGTGCACGGCGAGGCCGCGCGCGCGGGCGTGGGCGGCCGCGCGTCCCAGCGCGCGGAGCGCGGCATCGCTCTTCCGCCAGGAGCGGGCGTAGCGGCCGGTGTGCAGCTCGACTGCGGGTACGCCGAGCGCGGCGGCGCGATCGATGGTCGCGGGGTCGGGGTCGATGAAGAGACTGACGCGGATGCCGGCGGCGGTGAGGCGTTCCACGGCGGTGCCGACCTTGCGGTTCGCGCCACGCAGCGCGAGACCGCCTTCGGTCGTGATCTCCCGGCGCTGCTCGGGGACGAGCGTCGCCTGAAACGGCTTGAGGCGGGCGGCGAGCCGCACGATGTCGGGTGCCGCGCCGAGCTCGAGGTTCAGGACGGTGCGCACCGCGGCGCGGAGCGCGCGGACATCGGCGTCCTGGATGTGGCGGCGATCCTCGCGCAGGTGCACGGTGATGCCGTCGGCGCCGCCCTGCTCGGCCGCCGCGGCGGCGCGCACGGGATCGGGCTCGTCGGTGCGGCGCGCCTCGCGCACCGTCGCGACGTGATCAATGTTGACGTAGAGCCGCATGCCGTCTTACCTTCGGTTCACTCCGCCCATACTCGAGGTATCGTCCGTGAGACCACGACTGACCGTGCTCGTCGCGCTGGGCTGCCTCGGGTGCGGTGGGGGAGCCGCCCCGGGGAAGCTCGCACCGCAGTCGCCTCAGGAGACCCTCGCGCAGTTCATGTCAGCGGTGAAGGGGAACGATCTCGAGCGCATGAGAACCCTGTGGGGCAACGAGCGCGGGCTCGCCGCCGACCGGATGAAGAACACGGACCTCAACCAGCGGCTCACCGTCCTCCAGATCTATCTGAACCACGTCGGCTACCGCGTCGTCGACGGCCCGCTCCCCGTGCCGAACAAGGAGGACCGCCGCGTCTTCCGCGTGGAGCTGCAGCGCTCGACGTCGTGCACGGTGGTCGTGCCGATCGAGGTCGCGCGCACGAAAGGTGGCCGCTGGCTGGTGGTCGGGACGGATCTCGCCACCATCCCCAATCCGGCGGCGCCGTGCAAGGCTTGACGCCGCGGGAACTTGGCGAGCCCGCCACGTGTTGATTTACTCGGTCAGCTCCACCAAGATGCCGGCCGTCGTCTTCGGATGCACGAACGCGATGCGCCGGCCGCCGGCGCCGCGCCTTGGCACCTCGTCGATGAGACGGTATCCCGCCGCCCGGCAGCGCTCCAGCGCCCGGTCCAGATCCGGCACGCGGTAGCAGATATGATGGATGCCCGGCCCGCGCTTGGCGAGAAACTTCGCCACCGGGCCGTCCGGATCGCGGGCCTCGAGGAGCTCGACCTGGACGTCGCCCAGCGGCAGGGCCACGATCGTCGCACCGTCGGCCGTCTCGGGGCGCCCCGGCTCGAGTCCCAGGACGTCGCGATAGAAGCCGAGAGCGGCGCCGATGGACGTAACGGCGATGCCGATATGGGCGACGCGGGCGCGTGAATCGCTCATGACGCCCGTGAACATAACGATTGCACCAGAGGGAGTGGAGAGGTCATGGCAGCGGAACATTTCACGGCCGTCACGGACGCCACGTTCGGGTTGGAGGTCGAGCAGCACCAGGGGCTCACGATCGTGGACTTTTGGGCAACGTGGTGCGGGCCGTGTCACATGGTGGCGCCGATTTTGGACCAGCTGGCCGGGGAGTATCAGGGGAGGCTGAAGGTCGCCAAGGTGGACGTGGACGCCAATCAGAAGACGGCGATGCGCTTTAACGTTCGCTCGATTCCGAGTATTCTATTCTTCAAGGACGGGCGACACGTGGATACGCTGGTGGGCGCGTACCCGAAGCCGGTCTTCGAGCAGAAGATCCAGCAGCATCTGTCGTAGCATCCTCCCCGGAGGACCATGCGCGCGAGCACCGCTCGCCTGATGAATTCGCCGGTGCGCCTCGCGGACCTGACCTTCCCGCAGGTGAACCGGCTGATTCATCGCACCCGGCTCGCGTTCATCCACCTCGACAACCTCCTTGCCTTCGGCAAGCGCGACCGGGACGGTCGCGTCGACGGCTACATCACGGCCTATCTGCCGGATGAATGCCTGCTGCTGTTCTTCCGCAAGGGCGAGGCCGTGAACGCCGCGTCCCTGCACACTACCGGACGACAGGTCATCACCATCACGGAGGCGCTGAAGCGGATGCGGGCCGAAGTCGAGCGGGGGGAGCTCGCCTACTCGGCCGCGCCGATGGAGCAGCTCGCCTGGATGTATCAGTCGTGCGCGGCGCCGGTCGAGATGCGCACCGTCGACCCGTCGCAGCCGGGCGCGTTCTTCGCGGCGTTCGCGCGGGACAAGACCAGCGGCATCCTCGAGCTGACGTCGAACGCGCGCGTGTCGTACGTGCGGTTCGACGGCGGACGCTACGCCAGCGGCTACTTCTGCGACAAGCCGGACGTCATGGCCATTCCGAAGTTTCTCGAATCGCAGTTCCACACCGCCGCCGACCGGCAAACGCCCGTTCTCACGGCGGCCGTGTTCCCCTACGTCGCCGACCTGCCGCAGCAGGCGCCGAACGCGCTCATCAACACCTACCGCGAGCTGTACTGGCGCATCGTCGACGAGGTGGACAAGGAATTTCCGGGCGAGGCGAAGCGTCGGGCGCAGAAGGTGAGCGCGGGGCTGGTGGATGCGCACAGGGCGATCACAATCCTCTCGGCACCGCGCGGGACGGACACGCCGGACTCGGTGGTGCAGCCGGAGGAGCTCTCGAATGCGCTCACGGATTGGTCGCTCCAGCTGCTCGAGGGCGTCGAGGTGATGATGCCGGGGACGGCGCCCAAGATCTTGCGCGAGGCGACGCGCGAGCACCGCTACGTCCTGCAGTCGGCGGGCTACTACGGTCGCCTGCCGTGGCCGGTCTCGTGGTGAGATGGCGGGCACCCTGTACGTCGTGGCGACGCCGCTCGGCAACCTCGAGGACCTCTCGCCGCGCGCGGCCGCCACGCTGACGCGGGCGGCCGCCGTCGCGGCCGAAGACACGCGCCACACCAAGCCACTGCTCGCCCACGTCGGCTCGCGCGCCGAGCTCATCAGCTTCCATGCGCACTCGAACGACGCGGCGCTCCGCCGCATCCTCCATCTGTTGGCGAGCGGCAAGGACGTGGCGCTCGTGACCGACGCCGGGACGCCGACCGTGAGCGATCCCGGCGCGGTGCTCGTCGCCGCCGCCCGCGAGCGCGATATCCCCGTGATCACCGTCCCGGGGCCCACCGCCGTCGCGGCCGCGCTGTCGGTCTCGGGACTCGGCGCCGATCGCTACCTGTTCCTGGGCTTCGTCCCGCGCAAGGGCGCGGAGCGGCGGCGCCTGCTCGACGTGGTGGCGAGGAGCGAGTGGACGGCGGTGTTGTTCGAAGCGCCGCCACGCGTCGCGGAGCTGCTCGCGGACCTCGCGGCGGCGTGCGGCGCGGAGCGACCCGCCGCGGTGGCGCGAGAGCTGACCAAGCTGTTCGAAGAGACCCGCGCCGGGACCCTGGCCGAGCTCGCGGGTTACTACGCCGAAGCCCCCGCCCGCGGCGAGGTGACGGTGATGGTGGCGGGCACCGGCAAGCCGGCCCGGGAGGAGCGCGCCCCTTCCCCCGACCCCGAGGCCCGGGCCCGCGCGCTGCTGGCGCAGGGGATGACGCGCCGCGACGTGGCCGAGCAGCTCGCGGCGGAGACGGGGATCACGAGAAATACGGCCTACCGGTTGGTGAACGAGCTGTGAGAGCCCTGGCGGTCATCTTGGTCGCACTCTGGCTGCCGATCGCCGACGCAGGCGAATGCGGAATGCGGAGTGCGGAATGCGGAATCAACGCCCGCCCTTCCATTCCGCATTCCGCATTCCACATTCCGCACTCTGCCAGTCTAACGATCGGTAGATTGCACTATGACGGTGGGGGAGATTGGTACGCCGGCCCCTCCGCGCTGCCGAACCTCCTCGCGGCGCTCCGCCAGCGCACCGCGCTTGCCGTCGCCGAGCGCGAGCGCGTCGTGACGCTCACCGGCCCCGAACTGTGGGACGTTCCTTACGTCTTCATGACGGGACACGGGAACGTGCGCTTCTCGGACGAAGAGGTGACGCGGCTGCGGCGCTGGCTCGAGCAGGGGGGCTTCCTGCACGCCGACGACGATTACGGCATGGACAAGTCGTTCCGCCGCGAGATCGCGCGCGTCTTCCCCGATCATCCCCTGGTTGAGGTCCCGTTGAGCCACCCCATCTATCACCTGGTGTACGATTTCCCCAGGGGCCTCCCCAAGATTCACGAACATGACGGGCTGCCGGCGCAGGGGTTCGGTATCTTTTTGGGCACCCGGCTGGTCGTGTACTATTCCTATCAGACCGACCTGGGCGACGGGTGGGAGGATCCCGACGTTCACCATGATCCTCCGGAGCTTCACGAGGCGGCACTACGGATGGGGGTCAACCTGTTCACTTACGCCGTGAGCGCCACGCGGTGACCGACACGGCGGCTGGGCTGCGGCGGCTCGGTGGGCCGCACGCGCGCGCCCGCGCCGGAGCGGTGCTGCTCACGAGCGCGGGCGTCGCGTTTGCCATCGCGGGCGCGGGGCTGACGCTCGCGCCGCGCGTCGCGGCGGTCGTGGTCGCGTGGCTCCTGATCGCAGGGCTCGCCGGCGCGGCGCTGTCGCTCGTGCGCCGGGCGGGACGCCCCGCCGCGCCTGCCGCCGTGGGACGGCTGGTCGAGACGACTGCCGGCACGCGCGCGGGGAGTGTGGTGGGAGTGCTCGCGCCGGCGGCGAGCGCCGGAGCGAGCGCGGAGCTCCTGGCGCTGGCGGACGCCCGAGCGGCCGCGGTGGTGGAGCGCGCGGCGCCGGCGGTGGGACGGCTGTTGGCCCGCGGCACGCGGGCGTCGCTCGTGGTGGGTGCAGGCGCAGCGGCGCTCGGCGCCGCGCTGTTCGTAGCGTCGTCGCCCGGCGCGGGGCGCGCGGCCGCGTTCTGGCATCCGCTCCGCGCCATCGTCGACGCGCGCGCGCCGGTGCGTCTCACCGTGGACCGCGCGACGGTGCGCCGGGGTGACAGCGTCACAGCCACGCTCGCAGTGCCCGCGGCGACGCGGGCCATCCTTTGGACACGCGGCCCGGGGGAGCCGTGGCGCCCGGCCCCGGTCGCGCTCGATTCGTTCGGCCGCGCCACTCGGCGCATCGGCCCGCTTGAGTCCGATCTGTATCTGCGGGCCTCGAGCGGGAGCCGGCGCTCGGTCGAGCGCCGTGTCAGCGTGGCGCTGCCCGCGTTCGTTGCCGGCCTCGAGCTCACCGCCCGGTATCCCGAGTACCTCGCCCGTCCCGACGAGCCGCTCGTTCCCGGCCCGGACCTGGTGGCGATCCCCGAAGGCACGGTGATCCTCACGAGCGGCACGGCGAGCGTCTCGCTGGCGGCGGCAGCGTGGCGTCGGGGGGGGGCCGGAATGGGGGAGGGACGGGCGCGCCTCGCCGTGGATGGGGCTCGGTTCTCGGGCCGGCTGACCGCTCCGCCGTCCGCCTCCGGCACATGGCGGCTCGAGCTCGCGACGGCGGATGGGACGCCGCTCGAGGGCGACGTACTCGAGCTGCGGCTGCGCGTGGTGCCCGATTCCGCACCCGTGGTGACGGTCCCCGTCCCGGGCCGCGACACCACGCTGCCGCTATCGCTCAGGCAACCGCTCGTGATCGACGCGCGGGACGATCACGGTCTGACCCGGCTCGAGGTGGTGAGCTGGCGCGTGAGCCGGACGGGGAAGGTGGGAGCGGCGGTGCGCGAGTCGCTGGACGTGTCGGGCGCGGGCGAGCGGGCGATCGTCCAGGGAGATCTCGACGCGGAGAGGCGTGGGCTCTTGCCGGGCGACACGCTGCGGCTCCGCGTCGAGGCGTGGGACAACGTCCCCGCGCCTCGCACTCACGTGGGGCGGAGCGAGGAGATCGCGCTGCGGCTGCCGAGCCTCGAGGAGTTGCGCGCCGCGACCCGCGCGGCTGCGCGGGACGTCGCCGGCGCGGCGGACTCGCTCGCCCAGGCGGAGCGCGAGCTGGGGGCGCGGACACGGGATCTCGCGCAGCAGCGCTCCCGCGACGCGGCCGGGACACGCCGCGCCGCGGACGGGCGGGACGGACCGCTTCCCTTCCAAGCGACGGAGCGCGCGCAAGCCGTCGCGCGCGAGCAGGAGGCGCTGCAGCAGCGGGTCCAAGAGCTGTCTCGCGCGGTGGAGGAGATCACGCGGGCGGCCCAGGCCGCCGGGATGGGCGACACGGCGTTCCTGGCGCGGCTGCGCGAAGTCCAGGAGCTGTTGCAGCGCGCGGTAACGCCGGAGCTGGCGGCGCGGCTGCGGGAGTTGCAGGAAGCGCTGGCGCGGCTCGACCCGGAGGCGACGCGCCGCGCGCTCGAGCGCCTCGCCGAGGCGCAGCAGCAGCTCAAGGCCGAGCTCGAGCGCAGCGAGGAGCTGTTCCGCCGGGCCGCCGTCGAGGGCGCGCTCGCGTCGCTCGCGGCCGACGCCGAGGACCTGCGGCGGCGCCAGGGGGAGTGGAATCGCGAGGACGCGCCGCGGCCCGACAGCGCCAGCGCCGCGCGCCAGCGCACGCTTGCCGACCGCGCGGATTCGCTGGCGCGAGGCATCGAGCGGGTAGCCACTGACCTCCGCGCGGGCCCCCGCACCCCGCTCGCGGCGCCGCAGCAGGCGGCGCGCGATGCGCGAGCGGCGATGCAACGCGCCGCGCAGGCCGCGGACGACGCTCGGGCTGCGGCCGCTGCCGCCGCGGGGACCGATGCCGAGCGGCAGCTGGCGGGTGTGCCGGAGGCGCTGCGCGGCCAGCGTGACTCGCTGGCGCGGGAGTGGCGCGGTGAGACGCTTGCAGCGCTCGACCGGGCGCTGTCGGAGACGGCCGCGCTCGCCCAAGGGCAGGAGCGCGTGGCCGCGGCGCTGCGGCGCGGCGAGGCGGGCGCCGCCACCCGGTCGCGGCAGGCGGCCGTCGAGGAGGGGACCGACGCGGTGGCGCGCCAGATCCGCGAGGCGGCCGGGAAGCATGCGCTCGTGTCGCCGCAGCTCGACGGGGCGCTGGGCTATGCGAAGCGGCAAATGGCGGCGGCGCGCGCCGAGCTCGAAGAAGCCGACCCCAACGCCTCCGAGGCGGCTACCCTCGCCGACGACGCGGTCGACGCGCTCAACGCCACCGCCCTGGCGCTCGCCCGCAGCCGCAGCCAGGTGGCGGGCGGGAAGTCGGGGAGCGGGTTCGCCGAAGCGGTGGAGCAGCTGGCGCGCCTGGCGCGCGATCAGCAGGGGCTCAACGGTCTGGCCCAGGGCTTGTTCCCGCTGATGGGTGTGAGCGGCGAGGCCCTGCTGCAGCGGCTGCGGGCTCTCGCCGCCCGCCAGCGCGCCCTCGCGGAGCAGCTCGAGCGGCTCCAGGCCGAGGGCGCGAGCGCCGCCGCGGGTCCGCTCGCGCAGGAGGCGAAGGAGCTCGCGCGTCAGCTCGAGGCCGGGCGCCTCGACCAACAGACCATCGAGCGCCAGCAGCGACTGTACCGCCGATTGCTCGACGCCGGCCGTACGCTCTCGAACGACGAGCCTGACGAGACCAAGGAGCGCGTCAGCCGCTCCGCGACCGGGGACAGCGTTCACATCCCCGACATCCTGAAGCCCGGGGCGACGGGCGCGGGCCCGCGGCTCCGCTACCCCACCTGGGAGGAGCTCCAGGGGCTCACCCCCGAGCAGCGTCGCTTGGTGCTTGAGTATTTCCGGAGATTGAATGCGCCAACTGTCCGGTCGCCCTGAGTCCGCGGGTAAACCCGCGGCTTTACCCGCGCATCAAGGGCCGGGCCCCGTCGCTACTCGCCGTTACCGCGCTGCTCGTCCTAGCCGCTCGCTCACTCGCGGCCCAGGCCATTGGCCAGGGCTTCGAGCTCGAGCGCGCCGGCCAGTACGAGCAGGCCGCGGGAATCTATCTCGCCACCCTGCGGGCCGATCCGACCAACCTCTCGGCGCTGCTCGGGCTCGAGCGCGTCTTGCCGCCGCTCAATCGCCTGGGGGAGTTGTTGCCGGCGGCCCAGCGGGCCGCGGCGGCGAGTCCCAACAACGCGGCGCTGCGGGGAGTGCTGCTCCGCACGTACGTGGCCCTGAACGAGCCCGACAGCGCGCGGCTCGTGGCGCTCCGGTGGGCCGCGGCCGCGCCGCGCGACGAGACTCCGTACCGCGAGTGGGCCATGGCGCTCGAGGACGCGCACCGCCATGCGGCGGCGCGCGACGTGCTCCTCGTCGGCCGGCGCGCGCTCGGCCGGGCCGGCGCGTTCGGGATCGAGCTGGCGGAGCTGAGCCAGCTCTCGGGCGACTGGGAGGGCGCGGCGCGCGAATGGGCGGCGGCGTTGCCGGACGCGCCGGCGCAGCTGCCGAACGCGGCGAGCGCGCTCGCCGAAGCGCCCGACGCGCAACGCGAGCGCATCGCGCGGCTCCTGACCGCAGGGACGCCGTCGCCGCTCACGCGCCGCCTCGCCGGCGAGCTGCTGCTGGGCTGGGGGCAGGCGCAGCGCGCCTGGGCCGCGTTCGAGCCGAGCGTCGCCACACCATCAGCGGATGCGGCGTTCGCGCTGCGGCGCTTCGCCGACCTCGCGGGCGCCCGCAGCACGCCCGACGCCCGCCGCGTGCGCGCGCTCGCGCTCGCACGCTACGCCGACCTGGCGCCCGAGCCGGGAGGGGCGGCGGCCCGGGCGCGCGCCGACGCGGCGCGCGCGTTCATCGAGGCGGGCGATCAGGTGGCCGCGCGTGCCGTGCTCGAGCGCGTCGCTCAGGACCCGAATGCGCCTCCCGATGCCCAGCGGCTCGCGCAGCGCACCGTGGTGGAGGCCCTCATCGAGGGGGGACAGCGCGACGCGGCGGCCCGGCAGCTCGCGACCAATAGCCGGCTGTCCGCCGACGACCGCGCGAGTTTACGCCTCCAGCTGGCACGCGCCCAGGTCGTGGCCGGGGAGTTGGACCGCGCCGACGCGGAGCTCGCGCGCGACTCGAGCGTCGAGGCGCTGGCGCTCCAGGGGTGGATCGCCCTGTATCGGGGGGGGGTGAGCGACGCCCAGCGGCTGTTTCTCGCCGCGGGGCCGTACGCCGGAGACCGGCGCGACGCGGTCGAACGCACGGCGATGGTGGCCCTGCTGCAGCGTGTGCCGGGCGACTCGTTCCCCGAGCTCGGCGGCGCGTTGCTGTTGCTCGCCCAGGGTGACTCGCTGCACGCGGTGCAGGCCTTACGGCTTGCGGCTGGCCGCCTGGCAACGGGGGAGGGTGAGGGAGGGGGTGGGGGCGGGCGGCCCGACCTCCTGCTCCTGGCCGGCCGTGTCGCGGCCCGGCTCGACACCGCGCAACAGGGGACCGCGCTCGCGCTGTTCGACGAAGTTGTCCGCACCGCGGGGCAGGGCGCGGCGGCGCCCGCCGCCGAGCTCGAGTGGGCCCGGCTGCTCGAACGCCGGGCGCAGACGGCGGAGGCGATCCGCCATCTCGAGCACTTGATTCTCACCTATCCGGGTAGCGCGGTCGTGCCCGAGGCGCGGCGCGAGCTGGAACGGGCGAAGGGGGCGATTCCGAAGTCGTGAAACGACGAGAGTTCGTACAGACGGTCGGGCGGACGGCCGGACTGGCGGTCGGAAGTGACTTGCTTGGCTTCCGTCCGCCCGTCCGCCTGGCCGTCAGTCCGTCCCTTCTCATCCCTATGGACGACTCGCAATCCGATCATCTCAAGGCCTACGGCGTCACCTACCGTGTGGTACAGGCAGGAATCAAAGCAGAGTGGCTCCTGAACTACCGCGGTGGATCGTTCCTGCTGCCGGACGGGCCCGCGATCCGGCGCGACGCGGCGCTCGCGGGTGTGAGCGTCGAGCCGGTGGACGAGTCCCGGGTGACGGCCATCCGCGGGGAGATCGAGGCGAGCAACATGGACGCCGTGCCGCTCGAGAAGGCGCCCAAGGTCGCCGTGTACGTGTCCCCCAACGCGCCGCCCTGGGACGACGCCGTCACGATGGCGCTGCAGTACGCCGGGATTCCGTTCGACAAAGTGTGGGACTTCGAAGTGATCGCCGGAAAGCTCGCGGGCTACGACTGGCTGCACCTGCATCACGAGGACTTCACCGGACAGTACTCGAAGTTCTATCTCATCTACGCCGGTGCACCGTGGCTCGCCGAGATGGTGCGGTTCAACGCGGACGCAACGAAGCGACTGGGCGTCGCGACCGTCCCCGACCTGAAGAAAGCCGTGGCGCGGCAGATCCGGGACTACGTCGGGAACGGCGGATTCCTGTTCGCGATGTGCACGGCCACCGAGACGATCGACCTGGCGCTCGCCGCCGAGCGCGTGGATATCGCCGCCGCGTTCGCGGACGGCACGCCGATGGACCCGCAGGCGGACGCGAAGCTCGACTGGTCGAAGGCCCTCGCCTTCACGGGCGCGCACGTGGAGCCCAACCCGCAGATCGCGAGCTTCTCGGACATCGACGGGCACCAGGTCAACGCCGGGCCGCGCCGCCAGCCGCTCGGCGCCTTCAAGCTCTTCAACTTCAGCGCGAAAATCGATCCGGTGCCGACGCTCCTGGTGCAGAACCACCGGCAGGTGATTCCCGATTTTTACGGGCTGACGACGTCGTTCCTGCGGAGCCGCCTCAAGCCCAGTGACGTCGTGCTCGCGGACGAAGAGGGCGCTCCGTGGGTGAAGTACATCAACGGCAACCACGGCAAGGGGACGTGGACGTTCTTCGGCGGCCACGATCCGGAGGACCAGCAGCACCAGATCGGCGATCCGCCGACCGACCTGTCGCTGCATCCGCATTCGCCGGGCTACCGGCTGATCCTCAACAACGTGCTCTTCCCGGCGGCCAAGAAGCGCGAGCTGAAAACATGAGCGTCGAGCGCCTCGCGCCCGCGGTGCGCGAGCTGCTGCGCGCCGAAATCGCGGCCGCTCGCGGGCGGGAAGTGTCGTTCGTGGCACGCCTCGACGCGAACGGCCTGATCGACGACGCGCGCGTCGTCGCGCGGGGGACGGTGGACGCCGTGCTCGCCCTTCCCGGGATCGCGGTCCGCGGCGAGCTGCTGCTCCACAACCACCCGAGCGGCGTGCTCGAGCCGTCGGGTGCGGATTTGAGCGTCGCGGCGCGCCTGCACGACGGCGGCGTCGGGTTCGCGATCGTGGACAACGCGGTCACCGACTGCTACGTGGTGGTCGAGTGCCCGCGGCCGCGCGCCACCACGCGGATCGACCCGATCGACGTCGCGGCGCTGCTCTCCCCGAGCGGCCCCGTGGCCCGCGCGCTGGGCAGCTTCGAGGATCGCCCGAGCCAGCGCGACATGACGGCCTACGTTTCCGATCTGTACAACGACGGCGGCGTCGGTATGCTCGAAGCCGGGACTGGTGTGGGGAAGTCGTTCGCGTATCTCGTGCCAGCGCTCGTGTGGGCCCGCGAAAACGGCGAGCGGACCGTCGTCTCCACCAACACGATCAACCTCCAGGAGCAGCTCGTCGGCAAGGATCTCCCGATCCTCGCCCGCGCGCTCGGCACGGGTGATCATTCGCCCACGTTCGCGCTGCTCAAGGGGTGGCGGAACTACGTCTGCCTCTCGCGGCTCGAGCAGGCCCGGGAGCAGGGGGACTCGTTGTTCGAGGACGAGCGCCGGGCGGAGCTGGACGGGCTCGCGGCGTGGGCCGCCCGGACGAGCGACGGCTCGCTTGCCGACCTCACCGACGAGCCGAGCGGCGAGGTGTGGGACGCGGTGGCGGCGGAGTCGGATCTCTGCACGCGGCTCAAATGCCCCCATTTCGACCGCTGCTTCCTGTTCCAGGCGCGGCGGCAGGCGGCGGAAGCGGACGTCGTGGTCGTCAACCACCATCTGCTCGCGTCGGACCTCGCCGTGCGCATGGCGTCCGACAACTGGCAGGAGGCCGCCGTGCTCCCGCCGTATCGCCGGCTGGTCCTGGACGAGGCCCACCATCTCGAAGACGTGGCCGCAATGCATCTCGGCGCGCAGGTCAGCATGCTCGGCGTGCAGCGCCTCCTGTCCCGGCTCGAGAAAAACGGTCGCGGGCTCCTCCCCACGCTGCGCTCGGTGCTGTTCGGGCGCGACGACCTCCTGTCCGCGGCGAGCCGCGATTTGGCGCAGCAGGGCCTGGTCGACGCGCTCGCGGCGGCGCGCCGCGCAGCGGACGACGTGTTCACCCGACTGGCGCGACGGCTCGACGGTGAGCCGGGCCTGACGCCGGTGCTGCGGCTGCGCGATGAGTTCCTCACGGACGCGGTGTGGGACGAAGGATTGGGCGTGGCGCTCGACAATCTCCTGCTTGCGGTTTCGCGTCTTTCAGAGGGCGCCGCGATGATCGCCGACCGGCTGGCGCTCGACGATCCCTCGGAACGGCGCGCGCAGCTGGTCGGCGAGCTGCGCGGCGTCGTGCGGCGGCTCGACGCAGCCGCGGCTGGTCTCACGGCGACGCTGCGGCCGCCGGCCGCCGGTCCCGCCGCGGTGCGGTGGCTCGAGCGGCGCGGGCGGAAGACCCCGAACGTTTCCCTCGCCGCGGTGCCCCTCGACTTGGCGCCCATCCTCAAGGAAAACCTGTTCGATCGGATCGAGACGGTGGTGCTCACGAGCGCTACCCTCGCGGCCGGAGGAGACTTCGCCTATCTCGAGGAGCGGCTGGGGCTCGACCTGCCGCCGGCACGGACGAAAGTGCGTGAGATCCATGCATCGCCATTCGACTACGCCTCGCAGTGTCTGTTCGGGATCCCCACCGATCTCCCCGAGCCGCGCGACGACGAATCGGGCCACAGCGCCGCGGTCGCGCGGGTGCTCGTCGAGCTGGCCCACGCATCGGACGGCGGCATGTTCGTGCTGTTCACGAGCCACGCGGCGCTGCGGCGGGCGGCGGACGCGGTGCGCGACTCGATCGGCGGCCGGTGGCCCTTGTTCGTGCAGGGCGAGGGGCAGCGCGACCACCTGCTGCGGCGCTTCCGCGAGGCAGGCTCGGGGATTCTTCTGGGAACCGACTCGTTCTGGGAGGGCGTTGACGTACCCGGGCGCGCGCTGCGGGTCCTGATCCTCGCGAAGCTCCCCTTCAAGGTGCCGACGGAGCCCCTGACGGCGGCCCGGCTCGAGCGTTTGGAGGCGCGGGGCCTGAACGGCTTCGCGCACTACCTCGTCCCGAACGCCGCCCTGAAGCTGAAGCAGGGATTCGGCCGCTTGATCCGCAGCCGCGGGGACGTCGGCGCGGTCGTGCTGCTCGACCGGCGGGTGGTTACCAAGCGCTACGGCGCGATGATCCTCGACGGATTGCCCCCGGCGACGCGGCTGGTGGGCCACTGGGCGGATGTGCGCGGCGCCTGCGAGGAATTCTTCGCGCGGCACGGCATTGGGGCGGAGGAAGGGGTGGCCGGGGAGGGGAGGGGACGGTAACGGGCGCGAGCGGGAACGCGTAGATTCACGGTTAGGGAGAGAGGGCATGACCCAGTTCAGCAAGCGCTTGACGGCGCTTCCCACCTACCCGATGGCCGAGATTCCGGCGCTCAAGCGCCGGCTCGTGCAGCAGGGCGTCGACGTCATCGACGTCGGGGCGGGGGACGCTGATTTCGCGCCGCCCGAGGTGGCGGTGGAAGCGCTGGCGCACGCCATCCGCGATCCGGCGATGAGCCGCTACGCGTTTCAGCTCGGCCTCCCGGCGTTCCGCGAGGCTGCCGCGGGGTATATGAAGCGGCGCTTCGGCGTGCGGTTCGATCCGTTCACCGAACTGCACCCGCTCATCGGATCGAAGGAAGGCATCGCGCATCTCGCGATGGCCCTGCTCGACCCGGGGGATGTGGCGATCGTCCCCGAGCCGGGCTACGCCGTGTACGAGGGCGGGACCGTGCTCGCGGGTGCGGAGCCGTATCGCTACGCGCTGACGCCGCGAACGGGCTTTCTGCTTGAGCTCGACGAAATCCCGTCCGATCTTCTCCGCCGCGCCAAGCTCGTGTACTTGAACTATCCCAACAATCCCACCGCCGCGATCGCGCCGCGAGAGTACCTGGAGCGCACGGTTGAGTTCTGCCGCAGGCACGGGATCGTCATCGCGTACGACAATCCCTACTGCGAGATCACCTTCGACGAGCACGTCGCTCCGAGCATCTTCGAAATCCGGGGCGCGCGCGACATCGCGGTCGAGTTCCACTCGCTGTCGAAGACATTCTGCATGACTGGGTGGCGGCTCGCGTGGGCCGTGGGGCGGCCGGAGCTCATCGCCGCGCTGGCGCGCGTGAAGAACTACGTGGACACGGGCGCGTTCCTCGCGGTGCAGGCCGCGGGGGCGGCGGTGCTGCCGCAGGCGGAGGCGCTGGCGCGCGGCTACGTCGCGCGCTTCAGGGAGCGGCGCGATGCGATGCTGCCGGTGCTCCGCGCTCAGGGGTTCGAACCGGAGACGCCCGAGGCCACGATGTACGTATGGGTACCGCTCCCTGAGGGCGTTGCCTCCGCGGCGTTTGCGCGGCGCGCGCTCACGGAGGTGGGGGTGGTGACGCTCGCCGGAAGCGGGTTCGGGGGGGGCGGAGAAGGATTTTTCCGGATTGCGCTCACGGTCGGCACGCCGCGGCTGGTCGAAGCCGCCGAGCGGCTGGGAAAGGTGCTCGCCGCTGTTTGAGATCCGGAGACCCCCGCTCGAGTTTCGGCGGCTCACCTGGGTCGCCAGCGCCGTGGTGCACGTGGCGATCATCGTCCTGGCGTTCAGCGGGTCGTGGCGGATCGACCGGCCGCAGGGGCTGATCACGATCATTCCGCCTGCACCGCCGCAGCCGCCCGAGCTGCCGCCGTTCGGCGGCACGCGACGCGGGGCGGGGCCGAGCGGTGGTCTGGGGCGTCCGGTGCCGAGCGCCGCGGCGCCCGACACCACGCGGCCGGTCCCGGCCCCGGTCGGCAGGCCGGACACGACGCTCGCCGCGAGCCCCGCCGCGGTCGGCACCCACATCGTGAGCCCCCCCCAGGTGGGCGACGGTCGGCTCTGGGTGTTGCCGCGTCCCGCGCTGCCGTCTGAAGTCGCCGACGCGTTGTACGAGCCGCAGGAGAGCCGCGACACCACTGTGGTGCGCCGGCTCCGCGCCATGGTCGACTCGCTCAACGTATTCATCGACCAGGATCAACGCTCCCGGCAGCGCCCCGTCTGGACTACGGACGTGGCCGGGAAGGTGTTCGGCATCGACTCGCAGTTCATCCACGTGGCGGGGATCAAGATTCCCACCGCGGCGCTCGCGCTGCTGCCGATCAGCCTGCCGCAGGGGAATTACGATGAACAAAGGCGGGCACGCCAGCTGGACGAGATGCGGCAGGACCTGATGCAGGCGGCCCGGCGCACCGAGACACTGCGGCTCTTCAAGCAGTACGTGCGCGACCTGCGGGCGCGGAAGCAGGCCGAGCGAGACGCGGAGCGCCGGGCGCGGGGCGACACGACGGGGGCGAAAGCGGATACCGTGAAGATCGTGCCATGAGCGCTGTACGACGCTACGACGTTACGTCGTACGAGTAGGCTCGAAGCACTTACAACGTAGCGTCGTAGCGTCGTGTAACAGCTTCTTCCAGTCGTTTCAACGCCGCGTCCTTCCCCACCACATACAGCAGCTCGTTCACCGGCTCCGATACCGTGCCGCCCGTCAGCGCGATGCGGATCGGCTGGAAGATCTTGCCGGCAGCCACTCCCTTCTGTTCGGCGAGCGCGCGCAGGCGTCGCTCGAGCTGCTCCGGCGTCCAGTCCGTGTCCTTGAGCGCCGCGAGGCTCGCCTCGAGCGAGGCCTTGTAGCCCGCCGGATCCTTCGCGATCTCCTGTTTCGCCTTCTCGTCAACGACGACGTGCGTCGCGTCGAGCCGGGCGGCCACCTGGCGCGCGACGTCGAGCGTGGTGCGCGACCGGGTCTTCACGGCGGCGATCGCCTTGAGCACGGCCTCCTTATTCCCGTTCACACCGAGCTTCTCGAGCTGCGGAGCCACGAGCGGCAATAGGTCCTCGGCCGGCGTGGCCGAGAGATACTGCCCGTTCATCCACTCGAGCTTCGTCATGTCGAAGATCGCGGCCTTTGGCTGGATCCCGGTGAAGGAGAACAGCCGGATCATCTCGTCCAGCGTCATGATCTCGCGGTCTCCGCCGGGACTCCAGCCCAGGAGGGCGAGGAAGTTGCGCATCGCGGCGGGGAGGATCCCCATGTGCTGATAGTCGCCAACCGCCGTCGCGCCGTGGCGCTTGGAGAGCTTCTTGCCGTCGGGTCCGTTGATCATCGGGACGTGGCCGAACACCGGCAGCGGCGCGCCGAGGGCGCGGTACAACGCGATCTGTTTGGGGGTGTTCGAGATGTGATCGTCGCCCCGCAGCACGTGGGTGATCCGCATGTCGAGATCGTCCACGACCACGGCGAGATTGTAGATGGGTGTGCGGTCCGAGCGCAGGATGATGAAGTCCTTGATGTCGCCACCCTGGAACGAGATCCGGCCGTGCACCGCGTCCTCCCAGGCGATCTCGCCGGGCGGGAGCCGAAACCGGATCGCGCCCTCGTCCAGGTACGCCTTGCCTTCGGTGAGGAGGCGGTCGGCGATTTCCTGGTGGCGCTTGACGCGCGCGCCCTGGAACACGAGGTCCTCGTTCCAGTCGAGGCCGAGCCAGGTGAGGCCGTCGAGGATCACCTGCGTGTGCTCGTCGGTGGAGCGAGCCTTGTCGGTGTCCTCGATGCGCAGCAGGAACTTGCCGCCTTCGTGGCGGGCGTACAGCCAGTTGAACAGGGCGGTGCGGGCGCCTCCGACGTGGAGATAACCCGTCGGGGACGGAGCGAAGCGGACGCGGATCGGCAACGGAGAGGGGGGGATTCGAACCCCCGATAGGGGTATTAGCCCCTATAACGGTTTAGCAAACCGCCGCCTTCAGCCACTCGGCCACCTCTCCTCGAGGTGCGGAAGCTCGCAACTCACGAGGGGCTCTGCAACCCCCAAGCACCGCCTAGAACGTGAACTCCACGCCCAGCCGCGCCTGCGTCGGCGGCTGGTAGCTCCGCACCTGCCCGTAGGTCGGATTGAGGTTGATCGGGTTGCCGTTCGCGTCCTCGGAGACGTAGTGGAACGGCTCGAGCCACACGGGCCGGCGCGGAGATCCGACGTGCAGCCAGTCGACCGTCGCCCGCGCGGCGACACCCCGCCCAAGGCTGAACGGGTAGGCAAGCCGGAGATTCACGTCCCAGATGGCCGGCGTGCGGCCGGCCGAGCCCCGCGGCACGAGGAATGTCGCCCGTGTGTAGGTAGGGTTGACTCCGAACTCATTGAGCGGCGTGCCGGACTGCCACGTGAGAAATGCCCCGGTCGTCACACCAAAGTGCCACCGGTACGCGCCTGCGAGCTTCAGGACGTGCGTCCGATCGTTCGGCAGCAGGCCCGTGCTGTTGTTCCGTTCCTCAGCGATCTGCAGCCCGCCGAAGCAGCCCGGGCACGCGCTGCCGTAATCAGAAGCGTAGAAGCCTGTAAAATTCCCGTACGTGCGTGACAAAACGTAGGAGAATCGAGCCTGAAGCGCTCGTCTTGCCCATTCAGCCGAGAGCTCGAGCGCCGTATAGCTGCGACGCATCTTCGGGAGAAAGCTCAAGGCACCCTCGCCCGGGACGCCCAACACCCAATACCTCGCATCGGCCGTGTCGAGGCCGAACCCGAAGGCCGAGAGCAGGTCCCGCCGCATCACCCGGGCGGTGAACCTCAGGGAGGTGCCGACGAGGCGCTCGTACCCGAGCGCTACTTCTCGATGGTGCTCCACCTTGAGTCCGCGGATGTTCGGATACTGCGTGGGATAGGTAGAAACGTCCGTCGTGGAGTCCGACGAGGTGCCGGGGACGCGCGGGTCGGACGAGTAGTAGATCCAGAGTTCCGGATACGGAACGAAGAACCCTGAGGCGATGTCCAGAGGCTGCTGCTGATAGTAGATGCCCCACGAGCCGAACAGACGCTGCGTGCCGAGGCGACCGAGCTGATAGGAAACACCCAGCCGCGGCTGCCACTCGTTCGGAAAGCTCTGCGCCAAACCGGACGACCCATACACGTACTCCCCGGCCCAGCGCAGCCCCGCGTCCACCGTCACCCGCGCGCCGATGCGCCACGAGTCCTCGGCGTAGAGCGTCGGGACCCGGTTGTGCACCGTCCACGGAACGAGCGTTGAGTCCTTGATCCATAGGGCGCTGTCGAGCCGAAACACGAGATGCGACACGGAGGTATCACTGAAGCGGTTGTCCTCATATTCCGCTCCCGCGACCACCGTATGCGCTCCCAGCTCGAGCGTCCCACGGAGCGTCGCAGCAGTGCGCGCGTCGTGGGGCGATTCCTTGCTTGCAAGGCCGCCCGACATGGTGCTGGTGATGTAGTCGAGGGACAGGGGCTCCGTATCGCCTCGGGCCGTCTCCGCTCCCTGTCGCGAGAAGCTCGTCGCCCGGGCGACGGTGGCTTCGAGTACGGCACGCGCGCCGACGTGGCGCGTGAGCCGCAGCGATGCCGATGTGTGCCACCCTCGACTGAACACGAGATAGGGGTCGGGATTGGCCACCGAGTCTACGGCGCCCCACCCGGAGAACAGAGCCCCGGTCACCTCGTGATGGGTGGAGCGGTCGCCGAACAGCAGCAGCTCGACGCTGGTGGACGCCGCCGCCCGCCACGTGAGCTTTCCTGCGAACGCGTGTCGCCGGAACCGATCCCGGTAACCCGCCCAACCGGGAACGCCTCGGTTCGCCGACTCGACCTGCGGGTTGTAGGCGGCGGAGAACCACAGCCGGTCGCGCAGGATCGGTCCGCCCACGCGGGCGCCGAAGTCGTAGCTCGAGAGGTTGTCGTTGCGCACATCTTTGAGGCCAATCCGGCCGGGACCTGTCAACCCGCTGTTGGTGAAGAATGCGAAGACGTCGCCCTCGAACCTGTTGCCTCCCGAGTACGTCACCGCGTTGACCGTCCCGCCGATCGCCCGGCCGTACCGCGCATCGTAGCCGCCCTCCTTCACCTCGACGGCCCGCACGAAGTTGTATGGCAAGGCGAAGCTGGCCACCGGCAGCGAGCCCTGGAAGTGCGGGGGCGTCGTGTTGACGCCGTCGATGAAATAGGCGTTCTCGAGCCCCGTGGCCCCGCCGATATTCACCGGGTCGCCGGGGTAATAGCTCGTGTTGGCGTGTGGCAGAAATGCGACGACGGAACGGTAATCGCGGCCGACCGGCAGCGCGTCGTAGGTGGCCGCATCGACGTTCGCTCCGATCGTCGTGCTCGTGGGATCGATGGAAAACCGCTGGGCCGTCACGCCGACCTCCCCGAGCTCGATCGCCTGGGGCTCGATCGTGACGAGGCCAACGTTCGTCGTGCCACCGATCCGGACGGAAACGCTGTCGACGACGACGGGTCGGAACCCGATCCGCGCCAGCCGGACGGTGTAGCTCCCGGGTGGCAGGGCGAGCACCTGGAACGAGCCCCGGAGGTCCGTTCGGGTCGTGCGCGTTCCCTGGAGACTCGGTCCCGCGACGATCACCCGGACATCCGGGACGGGCTCCGATTGGAACGCTACCACTCGGCCCCGGAGATTGCCGGTGACTTCTTGTGCGGGCAGTGACCGCGGGAGAACGCACCAGGCGGTGAGGAAGACGCAGCCGATCTTCATCTAGCTCCTCACCGCAGCCAGTCCCTGGAATCGCGGGCTCCCCCGCAACGGATCCCAGAACGGATCGGCCTTGAGCCAGTTGGCCGAGAGCGGGCCGGGTCGGGAGAACACCAGTTCCAACTGATCGATCGCTTTGTCGCGCTCCCCGAGTAGCACGTAGATCCGCGCCAGGTTGGCGGGCAACAGAGCGCCATCCACCGCGTCCCGCGACACGGGCAGTAGGCTGATCGCCCGCTCGCCTTCGCGCACGGCTTCGTCCGCGTGGCCCAACCCCGCGGACGCGAGCCCGAGCAGCGCGTGGTAGATGTAGTCGTCTGGCTCGCGGCGGACCGAATTCTGCAGGGCGGCGCGTGCCGAGTCGAACGAGACACGCGCGAGGATGGTCTTGTCACGTCGCCGATACACGAGCGCCTTTGCGAGCGCGAGGCCAGCAGTATCGCCGTCGAATGCCGCCGGTGACAAAGCGAGCACCTTGGTTTGCTGCTCATCGCTCAGCAGCAGGACGATGTCGCTGAGCGTGATCAAGATGCCCTCGAGACCCGTCGGCGCCATGTTCTCCGAGACGTCGGGAAAGAACCGCCGGGCGCCCTTCACGTCGCCGCTGAGATTCAAGTACGCGATCGCTTTGGTCAGCCGGCCTGAGACCGATCGCGGTGTGAGCTCAAGGGCGCGGCCGTAGTAGTAGTTGGCTGCTGCGAACTCACGCTGTCTCGTGTAGGACTCAGCTAGGCCGGTCGCGAAGTTGCCGTTCCTGGGACTGAGCAAGATGGCTTCGTGCCCATACGCCAACGCCTCGCTCCATTCCCCCTGGTGCTCCTTGACACTCCCGAGCCCTCCCGTGAAGTACGGATCGCTGGGACGAGCACGTCTGGCTCGCGTGTATTCCGCCAGCGCCCGGTCCCAGTCCTTCAGACCGGCGAAGAAGTACCACGCCAAGGCGCCGTGCGTTTCCGGTAGGTCGGGTGCCAGGCGCAAGGCACGATCCGCCTGTGCCTTGCCAACCGCGAGCTGCGCCACGTTCCGGTCCACGTAGCTCCAGTACAACGCCACGTGCTCGACGGACGACCAGGCCCAGGCCAGGGCGAAACTCGAGTCTAGCGTGACGGCGCGTTCGAACATCCGTAGCGCCGTTTTCACGTCGGCGAGGTCCCAATCCTTCTCGATCGCCGCGCGCCCGCGCAGATATGCGTCGTAGGCCTGGATGTTGGCCGTCGGCCGGTCCTCGAGCAGGCGCCGCTCAGCGTCGCCGAGGGCAATGTCGAGCGCCCCTGCCACCCGGGTGGCGAGGTCGGCCTGCAGCGCGAATACTCCGGCCAGCGTGGTGTCGTACTGGTCGGCCCAAAGCTGCGTTCCGTCCGAGGCCCGGATCAGCGTCGGACTCACACGTACCTGGCTCGGCCCTCGAGGCAGCTTCTCCCAGCGGACCGTGCCCTCCAGGAGGTACTGGGCGCCAAGCTCCCGACCGATCTCCTGCGGGGTCTTGTTGGTTCCCTTGTACTGTCGAGCGCTCTGCCAGGCAATCACGCCGAGGCTGCGGACGCTGCCCAGGCGGGTGGCGATGGCCTCACTGAGTCCATCGGCGAAGTACTCGTCAGCCGACGCGCCGCGATTCTCGAGGGGGAGGACTGCGAGCATCTTCCGGTTCCCCACGGGCAAGGGCTCGGGCCCGCTCGTTGTGCCATGCCTTCCCGAGACGCCGAACCCCACGGCACCGACGACGAGCACGATGGCAAGAGCGGCTGCGGCGGTCGAGAGCGTAGTCGCTCGGTGCAGCTCGCGCCGCAGCGCCACGGGCAGTGCCGTCAGCAGGAAATCCGTCGTGGATTGACGCCGCTTGCGATGCTGCTCCGCGGCGCCTGGCAGGGGCGCGCCGCGCTCGGCTTCCTCACACAGCTGCTTCACGAGCGCCAGCATCGCGGCATCTGGCGCGGTCCCCATCTCTTGCTGTAGGAACGCTTCGTGCGCTCGCGCATGCTTGATGGCTGCAGCGGACTCGCCCGCGGCCACGAGCGCTTTCATGAGGCCGAGCGCAGCGTGGGAGCTGAGCGGATCGAGTGCGGTAAGCCGGCGCCACCAGTCGGCCGCGGCACGGTGGTCGCCGCGCGCGGCCGCCTCTTTCGCCAGGGTTACGAGCGCGTCGCTGAACTGCTTCGCGAGTTGTGCGCGCTCGGCGTCCACCCAGCGCTCGAACTCCGGCGCCCCACTGACGAAGAACCCGTCCAGGAACGGTCCCGTATAGGCTTGGACCGCGCCATCGGCATCGCCCCGTTGCAGCGCGGCCTCGAATGCCTCTAGGTCGCTCCGCACGACATCCGGGTTCAGCCGCAGTTCGCTCGTGCCGAGGAACGCCTCGCGTTCGCGGAGATCGCGCCGCAGGGCGTAGCACGCCTGGTTGAGGAGATTGCGGCCGTGCTCAGTGTCCGTCTCGGGCCAGAGGTAGGCGATCAGCTTGTCGCGACTGAGCCCGTTCCTGCCGGCGGCGGCGAGGAGGGCAAGGAGGGCGAGGGTCTTGCGCTGAGCGGCCGCGCCCGTGATTGGGGCACCGCCGTCCTTCAAGGACAGCCCGCCGAACATCCTGAGTTCGAGCATCGGCCCGCCGCACGTCCTGAGGTCCAGCATCGGGCCCATTTGAGCCGTTTTTGATCGGGCCCACACCGCGCGGGTCTAACTTAGCCCTCGTGGCCCAGCGAAGCGAATGGCATGGGACCGGCGAGCCCTCTTTGAATGCAACTCGCTCCGGACCAACGACATAGGGGGAGAGGCTTGAAATCTATCCATTGGGCCACCGCGTGCTGCACGGCGTTATGTGCAGCGTCGTCCCTCCTGGTCGCCCTCGCCTGCGGCGGCTCTGAGTCCACCGGACCCTCCACCGGAATCGTGCAGATCATGGCCTCAACCACTGGCCCGGGCCTCGATCCCGACGGCTACGTCGTCGCGGTGGACGGTGGCGCGGGGCAGTCCTTGCCGGTGAATGGATCAGTCACGTTCAACCAGCTGAGTGTGGGAAGTCATCAATTCCTGCTGAGCGGGGTCGCAACGAACTGCACGCTATTGAGCCCCAATCCAGTGACGGTAGCCGTCACTGCGGGGGACACCGCGCCAGCCACGTTCCAACTCTCTTGCGGGGCGCCCCTTCGCCCGATCGCCTTTTCGAGCAACCGCGACTATAGCACAAGCATCTACGCGATGAACGCTGACGGCTCAGGCGTCGTCCAGCTGACAAACAACCCGCCCGACTACAGGCTGCGCGACGGCGCCCCAGCCTGGTCGCCTGACGGAACCAGGATTGCGTTCTGGACCACGCGCGACGGCGACTGGGAGGTCTGGGTGATGATCGCCGACGGCAGGGGCGTCACCCGACTCACCAACAGCTTGGGACAGTTTGACCCGGCCGCGATTGTCTGGTCCCCCGACGGCACAAAGATCGGGTTCCAAGCCGGTGGCGACATCTATGTGATAAACGCCGACGGCTCGAGCCTCGTCAACGTCACCAACAACGCGGCGGCGGACGGGGGGCCCGTCTGGTCACCCAACGGCAGCAAGATCGCCTTTTGGACGAACCGCGACGGCAATGATGAGATCTATGTGATGAACGCCGACGGCTCGAGTCCCGTGAACCTCACGAACAACCCGGCGGCGGACAGGGCGCCGGCCTGGTCCCCCGACGGTCAGACGATCGCCTTCGAAACCGATCGCGACGGCAAGGTCGCGATCTACCTGATAAATGCTGACGGATCGGGCAGCGCCGCCCAGCTCATCAGCACCCCGGCGGACGACTGGGCGCCTGTCTGGTCTCCCGACGGCACAAAGATCGGGTTCCAAGCCGGTGGCGACATCTATGTGATGAACGCCGACGGCTCGAACCCGGTCAACGTCACCAACACCCCGGACTGGAACGACGACATCGTGTGGTCCCCCGACGGCAGAACGATTGCGTTTCAGACCCTCAGCACCTTGTCCGGCTTCGTCGAGATCTGGGTCGTGAACGCCGACGGCTCGAGCCTCAAACCGATCGCCGGTGGTGGTACGTCGAGCAGCGGTTCGCCCGCCTGGAGACCCCGGTAGGGGCGCGATGCTCGCGTGCGGCACGGTGAAAGACAACCGCTGAAGATCTTCCGCACCTGGCGTGCGGCATGGGCCCTGGCTTTTCCAGTGACTTCGAATGGGAGGGACGATGAGAACGACACGCATCACAGGCAACCTGCTGCTCGCCGCGGCCCTGCTAGCTGCCTGCAGCGACCATAACGCTCTCACAGCGCCTTCCGCACGCCCTCTCGCGGGCACAGCGACTCTCGTGGACCGGCCGTACACCTGGAGTTTCGCGTGTCACGGCGGGTTTGTTCTCGGCGCTCAATGGTCCTGGACCGAGAACGGCGCGGCGATCGCAAGCGGCAGTGCCGGCTGCACCGGCGATCAGAACCTGAGCGGCACCGGCGTGCGCCCAGCCAACGCGAACGGCTTCACCGCGCAAGTTGGGTACGACTCCAAGAGCTGGACCTTCGACCCAGCTGGGCCGTTCAAGGCAAGTCTGTCGGGCTCTGTGGCGGGTGGTGGCTGCCACCGCGTCTTGGTTTGCTTCGATAAGGAAAGCGGCAAGCTGACTGTCGACAGCTAGAGCAGCCCTCGCTCCGGGGGACTCACAATTGGAGGAACTATGAAATCGATTTGCATCGCAAGTGGCTTACTGCTCGGAGCCGCCCTCCTGGCGGGCTGCGGCGAGCGCACCGGCCAAACGGGGCCGACCGGCACAGCAACCGGAGCATTCGCGGCTGACGTTGTCGCGGGGAAGACCAGTGCGGTAACCGACCCGGTTGGAGACGCGGACAAGACAGCGGAAGCCTACCTGGACATTGTCAGGGCCGAGATCACGAAGCAGGGGACGAATTTCGTTTTCGTGATGACGCTGGCGGCCCCCATACCAGACAATCCCCCATTGCCATCGTGGGCCGATGTCATGGTATGGCAGCCGATCCTCGACACGGACCCGACTGCGTCCCCAGTGGGCTATCCTTTCACAAAGAACACCGCGAACGCCTTCGAGTTCTTTATCCAGCACCGCGTGTACCGCTCCGGGTTCGTCGACCCGCTCGACCCCGCTAGCGCGGCGGACGTCTTGGTAGACCGGAGGCCGCTGCTGAAAGGCGGACAGGCGACGGTCACACCGATAAAGGTTACCATCGACGGTGCGCAGATCACGTTTGTGGTAGATGCTGCATTGCTCGGTGACCCATCGACCTTCAGCTGGCTTTCGGTTACCGCTGTTGCGAAGGCTGGCGATGATGTGAAGAACGCCTACAACAAACACGTTCCCTTTGACTTCGCGCCAGACTTCAACTTGGGCGCGCCACTCGCCACCTGGCCGCTGTGACGAGCGAGCGTTCTGGAGGCTCAGTTCTTGACTGCGACGAGGCGCTGAAACCTCGGGCTGCCCCGGAGCGGATCCCAGAACGGATCCGCCCGGAGCCAGCCGGCCGAGAGCGGGCCCGGGCGCGAAAGGACGATTTCCAATTGCTCGATCGCTTCGTCCTGCTGGTCTAGCAACACGTAGATCCTCGCCAGGTTCGCCCGCGGATACCCAGACCACTCGGCGTTCTTGGATACCGGTACCAGCTCCACCGCTCGCCTGCCCTCGCGGACCGCGTCGGCCGAACGGCCGAGGCCGGCTAGGGCGAGACCGAGCAGGCCGGCATAGTAGTCATCGCTCGGCCAGTGGTGCATGGTGTTTTCCAAAAACATCCGCGCCGAGTCGAACTGCCCTCGAGCGTCGAGACTTCGGCCGTTCGCACGCAGCACTAGGGCCTTTGTCAGCGCAAGGACGGCGCTGTCACCCTCCAAGGCTGGAGGTGCAAGAGACAGCACCTGCGCCTGCCGCTTGGCGTCGAGCAGCGTGGCGATGTCACAGAGCGCAAACACCGCCGCTCCTCCACCGGCCCCGTCCAGAGGGCGCGACATGTTGGGCAGCAGGCGTTGCGCGCCGGCCAAGTCGCCTGTGTGGCCGAGGTAGGCAAGGGCCTTGCCGAGCTGGGCGTCAAATGACTCCGGTCTCATCGCGAGGGCGCGGTCGTAGTAGTAGGTCGCCTGCGTGAACTGCCGCAACTCGGCGTACGTGAGCGCCGGCCCGGATGCGAGATACATGTTGAGCGGGTCCAGTGCCGCGGCCTCGCGCCCGTACACCAGCGCATCGTTCCAGCGTCCCTGATCGTCGGCGATGTCCGCAAGGACCGCTGCGAAGTACGGATCATTCGGGCGCATGCGCCGGGCTCGCGTCAATTCCTCCAATGCGCGGTCGTTGTCCCCCACGACCTTGGAGTAGTAGAACCCAAGTGCGGCGTGGGATTCGGGCAGGTCGGGATCGAGACGCAGCGCGTGATCCAGCACTGCCTTGCCGCGGCTGAGGAGATCCGGTGACCGATCGGTGTACGTCACGTGTAGCCACACGAGACCCACCGACAACCAGGTATAGGCGAGCGCAAAGTTCGAATCGAGAGCGACTGCCCGCTCATACAGGCCGATTGCCGTCCGCACGCTGGCCGGAGAGAGATACTCACGGTCCACCAACTCTCGTCCCCGCAGATACAAGTCGTATGCCTGGAGGTTGGTTGTCTGGCGCGCCTCGAGCAGGCGGCGCTCGGCGTCCAGCACGGCGATGTCGAGCGCCCCGGCCACACGCGTCGCAAGCTTGGTCTGCACGGCGAACACGCCCGTCAGCGTCGTGTCGTACTGATCGGCCCAGAGCTGCGCCGCATCGGAGGCGCGGATCAGCGTGGGGCTCACCCGGATGCGACTCGTGGCGGAGCCTTTGTCCCAGCGGACGGAGCCCTCCAGGATGTACTGAACGCCGAGCTCCCGGCCGATCTGCTGCGGGCTCTTGCGGGTCCCCTTGTATTGGCTGGCGCTCGGCCAGGCGATTACGCCGAGGCGCTGAATGCTGCCCAACCGGGTGGCGATCGCCTCGGTGAGCCCGTCCGCGAAATACTCGTCGGCGGCCGCGCCGCGATTCTCGAATGGCAGCACGACGAGCATCTTCCGGCCCGGCAATGCCACCGCGTCGGCCGTGTCGGCGGTCGGATGCCACCTCCACATGCCGAAGCTGAGGACGCCGAGTCCCACCAGCGCGACCACAGAGATCGCGGCGGCGCTGAGCGTCCTCGCTCGGCGCAATTCCCGCCGCAGCGCGCCCGGCAGCGCCGCCACCACGACATCCCGCGTGAATTGGCGTCGCCGCGTGTGCGCGCCCTCGGCCTCTGAGGGCGTGCCCCGCGCGGCCTCGTCACACAGCTGCTTCGCCAGCGTCAGCACGGCCGAATCCGGCGCGGCGCCGAGCTCTGCTTGAAGGAAGGCTTCGTGCACGCTCGCGTGCTGGATGGCTCCGGCTGGCTCCCCCGCGGCCACGAGGGCGGTCATCAGGCCGAGCGCAGCCTGGGAGCTGAACGGATCGAGCGCCACCAAGCGACGCCACCACTCGACCGCCGCCCGACGGTCGCCGCGGGCGGTCGCGTCGGTCGCGAGGCCCTCGATCGCCTTGGAAACACACTGGGTTATGCGGGCCCGCTCGACCTCCACCCAGTGCTCGAATTCACCGGTCCCATTGAGATAGAAACCGTCGAGGAAGGGCCCCGTGTACAGCGCGAGGGCGCGCTCGGAATCGCCGTGCTCGAGCGCCCGCTCGAACGCGTCGACGTCGCTAGCGATGACTGCCGGATTGAGGTGCAGCTCGGTCGAGCCCAGGAACAGCCGGGGCTCGTGCAGGTCGCGACGCAGCGCGTAACACGCCTGTTTCAGCAGGTCGCGCCCGTGCACCGCGTCGCTCTCCGGCCAGAGGTGAGCGACGAGCTTGTCCCGACTCATTCCTTTTTTGCCGGCTGCGGCAAGCAGGGCGAGGAGTGCGAGCGTCTTGCGGCGCGAGGCGGCACCGCCGCACTGGGTGCCGTCCTGCTCGACTGAAAGCCCACCGAACGTCTTGACCTGCAGCATCGGGCCTCATTTCACCCGTTTTTCACCGGGCCGCAGACCCGGCCGGCCTAAGTTAGCCCTGATTTGCGGCCGTTGCGAATCGCGACGGATCGTGGAAAGGCTTCTCCTGGAGGAGTTATGCACGCAATTCGTTGTGCGGCGCTGTCATTCCGCGCCTTGATCGCCACCAAGCTCGGCGCCTGCGCCTTCTGCATCCGCCTGTCGCTCACGTTGAGCGTCGTGAGCTGGCTGCTGGTGGTCGTTTTCGACGCGCTCGTTCCGGGCTCGCTCGCGGGCAAGGTCGCGCTCGTTCCCGCGCTCGGCTTTACCGCCCTCTTCGCGAGTCACCTTGCCGCCTACGCGGTGCGCGTCGTCCTCGCCTACCGAACGGCTGGACGGGTCGCTCCTGGCGAAACCACCGCATCGACTGCGACCCGCCGCCGCTTCCTCGTCCTCTCGGCCCGGACGATCGGGCTCGCGCTCGTGCCCACCGTGCTCGTGTCGAAACTCTGGGGGTCGGCGGGCGCAGCCGCCGGGCGAGCTGACTGTCCACGGCCCACGGACTGCCTGTCTGGCTGCTGCTGCCAGCGTTGCAAGACGAGGCTGAAGAAGTGCGATCCCGCCTATCTCTCGTGCAGTTACATCTGCTGGGGAAGTTGCGTGGGGTGAGCGCCTTCGTCACGGCGGCTTCAACTGCATCACGCCGCCATGAGGCGGGAGGATCAGGATCGTGTGGTGAAGGCACGCCGATCGCAGGTGATTCCATCACGTCTTCCGGAGGGAACGATGAACACGATTCGCACAGCCGGCACCCTGGCGCTGGGAGCGGCCCTGCTGGCAGGCTGCACCGAGCGAAGCACCCCGACGGCGCCGAGCGACTCTCGGGCCATCGCGCTGTCGGCCGCCGGTCAAACGAGCGCCGTGGACGACCCGACCGGCGACGTCAAGAATAAGTATCCGGCCTACCTTGATATCGTGCGGGCCGCGACCACGCGGAAGGACCGCTCCTTCATCTTCACGCTGGACCTCGCCGCGGCCGTGCCCGACGATCCCGCCGCCGACTTCCCGTCGGGACCCGATTTCGTCAACGTCTCGCTCTTCGGCCTCGACACCGACCCGACGGGGGTCCTCCTGGGTTATCCGTTCAAGGAGCACACCGCGAACCCTTTCGAGCTCTTCATCGCGGTGAGTTGGAATCCGACCGGCTCGTGGGGCCTCGGAACGGGTTTCGTCGGTCTGCTCGTGGATCGACGGCCGCTCCTGACGGGTGGACAGGCGGTTGTTAGGTCTGTCCCGTTTACGATCGAGGGATCGCGCGTCACGCTCGTGGTGGACGCCACGCTGCTGGGCGATCCGGCCACGTTTCAATGGGGCGCCGCGACCGTCGTGTCGAATCACGCCGCTCCGACGGACGAGTTCACCGTCTCCGACTTCGCCCCGGACAACGGGCTACCGCTCGTGAACTGGCCGCAGTAGGGACGCGGAGCACCGAAACCGGTGGGGCGGTCGAGCGGCCGCCCCCGGCGTTCGAGGCAGCCCTCACTCAGTTGCGCGCCGCGGCCAACCGCTGAAACCTCGGGCTCCCCCGCAACAAGTCCCAGAATGGATCCGCCTTGAGCCAGTTGGCCGAGAGCGGACCGGGTCGAGAGAACACGGCCTCCAGCTGATCGATCGCTTTGTCGCGCTCCCCCAGCAGCACGTAGATCCGCGCCAGGTTCGCGGGCAACAGGGCGCCGTCCAGGGCGTCTTTGGAGACCGGCAGCAGGGCGACCGCGCGTTCGCCCTCGCGCACAGCTTCGTCGGCGCGGCCCAGGCCGGCGAGCGCGAGCCCGAGCAGCGCGTGGTAGAGATGGTCGTCGGGCTTGCGCCGGAGCGAATTCTCGAGGGCCGCTCGTGCCGAGTCGAACGAGACACGCGCGAGTAGGATCTTGTCGCGTCGCCGGTACACAAGCGCCTTGGCGAGTGCGAGGCCCGCCGTGTCGCCGTCGAGTGCAGAAGGCGACAGTCCGAGCAGCTTGGTCTGCTGCTCGTCGCGCAGCAGCAGGACGATATCGCTGAGCGTGATCAAAATGTCCTCGAAACCCGTCGGCGCGATGTTCTCGGAGACATCGGGGAAGAGCCGCTGGGCGCTCTTCAAGTCGCCGGTCAGATTGAGGTAGCCAATGGCCTTCTCGAGTCGGCCGCCGACCGAGCGCGGCGTGAGCGTGAGCGCGCGGTCGTAGTAGTAGTTGGCGCCGGCGAACTCGCGCCGCCTCGTGTAGGAGTTGCCCAGGCCTCCTACGAAGGCGCCGTTTCGGGGACTGAGCAGCACGGCTTCGTGCCCGTACACCAACGCTTCGTTCCATTTCCCCCTGTGCTCGTTGATGGCCCCGAGCATCACTGTGGTATACGGGTCGCTGGGACGAGCGCGTCTCGCTCGGGTGTATTCTTCCAGCGCCCGGTCCCAGTCCCTCAGGCCGGCGTAGACGTACCACCCCAAAGCCCCATGCGCTTCGGGCAAGTCGGGGGCGAGGCGCAGCGCGCGATCCGCCTCGGCCTTGCCCACCGTAAGCTGCGCCGGATCGCGATCCGCGTAGTTCCAGTACAACGCCACGTGGGCAAACGACGACCAGGCCCATGCCACCGCGAAGCTCGAGTCGAGCGTAACGGCGCGCTCGAACATCTGGAGCGCCGTCTTGAGGTCGGGGAGGTCCCAATCCCTCTCGATCGCCGCGCGCCCGCGTAAATACGCGTCGTACGCCTGGAGGTTCGCCGTCGGCCTGTCTTCCAGCATGCGCCGTTCCGCGTCCGCGAGAGCGATGTCGAGCGCCCCCGCCACCCGGGTGGCGAGATCGGCCTGCACCGCGAACACGCCGGCCAGCGTCGTGTCGTACTGGTCGGCCCAGAGCTGAGTTCCGTCTGAAACCCGGATCAGCGTGGGACTCACGCGCACCTGGCTCGGGCCTCGGGGCGACTTCTCCCAGCGGACCGTGCCTTCGAGGAGGTACTGAGCGCCGAGTTCCCGACCGATCTCCTGCGGGCTCTTGCCCGTCCGCTTGTATTGCCGGGAGCTCTGCCAGGCGATCACGCCGAGGCTGCGGATGCTCCCGAGCCGCGTGGCGATGGCCTCGGTGAGCCCGTCGGCGAAATACTCATCGGCCGATGCGCCACGATTCTCGAGGGGCAGCACGGCGAGCATCTTTCGGTTCGCGACGGGCAAGGGCTCGGGCCTGCTCGTTGTCCCATGCCTTCCCGAGACGCCGTACCCCACGGCGCCGACGACGAGCACGATTCCGAGGGCGGCCGCGACGGTGCTGAGCGCGGTCGCGCGGTGCAGCTCCCGCCGCAGCGCCGCCGGCAGCGCTGCCAACACGAAATCGGTCGTGGATTGACGCCGCCTGCGCCGCTGCTCTGCGGTGCCCGGCAGGGGCGCGCCGCGCTCGGTCTCCTCACACAGCTGTTTCACCAGGACCAGCACGGCGGCGTCCGGCGCGGTGCCCATCTCTTGCTGCAGGAACGCTTCGTGCGCTCGCGCGTGCTTGAGGGCCTCGGCGGACTCGCCCGCGGCCACGAGCGCCGTCATGAGGCCGAGTGCGGCCTGGGAGCTGAGCGGATCGAGTGCCGTGAGCCGGCGCCACCAGTCGGTTGCGGCGCGGTGGTCGCCGCGCGCGGCCGTTTCCTTCCCCAGGGTTACGAGCGCGTCGCTGCACTGCTTTGCGAGTTGCGCGCGCTCCGCGTCCAGCCAGCGCTCGAACTCGCTCGCCTCGCTGAGATAGAACCCGTCCAGGAACGGCCCGCGGTAGCGGTCGACAGCACGAGCTAGCTCGCCACGCTGGAGCGCGTCGTCGAAGGCCTGGACGTCGCTCGTGACGACCGCCGGGTTGAGCCGCAACTCGGTCGAGCCGAGGAACAGCTTGTCTTCGTTGAGGTCGCGGCGGAGGGCGTAGCAAGCCTGTCTCAAGAGGCTCCGGCCGTGCTCCGCATCGGTTTCCGACCAGAGGTAGGCGATGAGCTTGTCGCGGCTGAGGCCACGGGGGTGGCGCGCGAGCAGGGCGAGGAGCGCGAGCGTCTTGCGCTGTGCAGCCGCGCCCGTAGGGGGAGCGCTGTTGGCCTCGATAGACAGCCCGCCGAACGTCCTCAGCTCAACCATGCAGATCCGTTTGACGCTGGTCTGACGACGGTCTCACGCCGCCGCCCTAACATGGCCCTCGGGAACGGTCCCGGCAAACCGGATCCCCGTTCCTGGCCGAGGCGAGAGACGAACCAAGTGTCGTCGTACGACTGAATTGGAGGCTCAATATGAGAGGGATCGGGATTGCAGGGCTACTCGTCGGCGCGGTTGTTTTGGCGGGCTGCTCCGAGCGCAGCTCCACGACGGCCCCCTCGGCTCCACTGGCCAGCGCCGCGGCGCTGTCAGCGGCCGGTTTCATCGGCGATCGGCCGTACACGTGGAGCCTGAAGTGCAGTGGCGTTGTCGAGTCCTACGCCTCCTGGTCCTGGACAGCGGCGGGTGCGCCGATCACAGGCTCGGAGAAGTTCGAAGGGTGCGGGTTCAGCGCCACTTTCTACACCGGGACCGGAGTACGACCGGCGGCGGCGGACGGACTGAGTGCCTGCGTCAACAGCAGCTGCGAGACATGGTCGTTCGACCCTACAGGATCGTTCAAAGCACAGCTCAAGGGGTCGCGGTACGAGATCTGCATTTTCAAGTGCAACAACAAGCCACTGGCGACGGCCACTCTGAACGTCGACAGCTAGCCGGCCAAGAGCAAGGAAGGTGAGGAAAGCATGTACCACATTCGACTAGCACTTGCCGTTCGGCCCGGGAACGCTCTGAAGCAGGGACTGGTGGTGACTGTGGGCGCGCTTCTGTTCGCCGCCTGCGGCAAGGACGCGACCGCGCCGGTAGCGGTCAGTGGCCCCGAGCTCGCGTTCCTGAGCCTCCGCACGGGCGACCTGTCTCTCTGGGTCGCGAATGGGGATGGTTCAAGTGCTACTCGCGTCGCCGACGTCCGGAGCGCTGACCTCTCCTTCTCTTGGTCGCCCGACGGACAGAATATCGCCTTCGAGGGCGGCAGCGACGCCACTTCGTACGGCATCTACGTTGTCAACGTCGATGGGACGCATCTGCGTCTGCTGACAGCGAGCAGCAACTTGACCTGGGGGCTCGCCTGGTCGCCCGACGGCGCAAAGATCGCCTTCGCGAAGTGGTACGAAGGGCTGTTCGTGATGAATGCCGACGGAACCGGTCAGGTGAACCTCGCAAGCGACTTCTACAACACCAGCCCTGGTGAGTCCCCCGCTTGGTCGCCGGATGGGAGGCGGATCGCGTTCACGGGGATGGACGGCGGCTGGCCGGACATATACGTCGTGAACGCCAATGGTTCCGGGCGGACCAGAGTCACGTATGGTCAGCATGGTTGCCCGGTCCCTGAAGAGAATTCGGTCCCAGCTTGGTCACCCGACGGGACCACGATCGCCTACGAGCACAGAACGTGCCAGGCGACGTACGAAATCCACGGCATCAATGTCGACGGCACCAGGGAGGTGAATCTCACGAGCAACCAGCCCAGCGGCCTGTACCCCACATGGTCGCCCGACGGGGCGCAGATCGCCTTCTGGAGCTTCCACGACGGCGGTCCATACGAGATCTACGTCATGAACGCCGACGGCTCGAGCCCGGTCCCCATCACGATCGGCGCCGACTATGACGCATGTCGTCACATGTCTTGGTCGCCCGACGGAACACAACTCGCATACTGCGTCACGCCGACCGACCAGGGCTCCTCCAACGTTGAAGTGTACGCCGTGGGCGTCCACGGGACGGGCACGGGCGACTTGAGCAACCACCCGGCAGTCGACCTATCTCCGGTCTGGAGGCCCAAGAAATGAGATCGCGCGTGACACGACATGCTCGTAGCAGCGCCGTGCACGGCACTGCGAATCCAGACGCGCCGGGACGCGACTCAAGTGGCATTGTACGAACGGATTGGGGGCTCCAATGAACGCGTCCCCCAGCAACCTTCCAGGCCTATCAAGGAGGCGCACCATGCGTACGATTTGGCGGGCGGGCGGCCTGCTGTTCGGGGCGGCCCTGATGGTGACGGGCTGCACGGAAGAGAACTCTCCCACGACGTTGCGCCGGTCCGGAGGTGCGGCATTCGACGCGGCAGCGTCGCTAACGAGCGCTGTCACCGATCTCGCCGGGGATGCGGCCTGGAACTTCAACACAGGTCCAGGGTCTGCGGCCAAGGTTCCCGCCTACCTGGACATCGTCAGGGCCGAGGTTTCCCAGAAGGGCCGAACCTTCACGTTCACGCTGGACCTGGCAGAGATTGTGCCTGCGAGTCCCGCGCCGGCGTCTGGGGGTCTGGGGGTGTACGACTGGTTCTTCGAGCTGGACACCGATCCGACGACGTTTCCCTCCGGCAAGGACGGCGTGTTTCCTCAGAACCAAGCCCTGCCGGTGGAACTCTTCGTGGCCGTCGAGTGGGACGGAACACAGTTCAAGGGACTCCTGTTCGATCTCCGACCCCTCCTCAGCGGGGAACCGATGATCATTACGCCGGTCGCGTTCTCGATCGGGGGGGCCGAGATCCAGCTGTCCGTTGCTGCGAGCGCGCTGGGTGATCCGTCCACTTTCGGATGGGCTGCCGCGACGTGCGCCCGGCACTCGCATTACGCGTCAGATGGAATTCAGTGCCTCGACCGCGCGCCGGACGCGGGCTTCGTCACCTGGCCGCAGTAGCGGTGAGGACCGCGCCTTCAGCGGAGAGGAACGTCCTCTAACTTCCCAGCGCCGACTCTGCGACCAGCCGTGGCAGGGCCGCGCGCTGGTGGCAAAAGTGGTGGCAGACGGGGACGGAAATCACCGATCAGACCGGACGCGGATGGACGTACCGTCGTCAGACAGTTCGAAGCAGCGGGACCAGTTAAGACTGGGAGGCACTCAGACGGAAAAAGGCGGAGCCCCTTAGCAAACCGCCGCCTTCAGCCACTCGGCCACCTCTCCGGCAAGAGCACAACGTCGCCAGTCACCTAGGCTTAGGCAACCCCCTGTGAACGACCGTACGCGCGACACCGGACCTGATTGCTCGCCGCTCACGGTGGAGTGCGGCCGGGCCACCAGTTCCACCGACCTGCGAGCGTGAGCAGCGCGGGGCCCACGGCGCTACGGACGAACGTGGCGTCCGCGAACACAGCGACGGCGAGCGCAAGCCCGAGCATCTTGATGAGGAGGAAATCACCCAGCATGAACGCGCCGAACACGGCTACCATTATCGCGGCAGCGCTCGTGATGACGGGCCCTGTGTTCGCAAGTCCTTCGACCACCGCCGTCGAATCGTTTGTTGCATTCCTCGCGGCTTCCGCCACCCGGGTGACGAGGAACACTTCGTAATCCATGCTGAGCCCGAATACCGTGCAAAAAACGATCGTCGGCAGCACCAGGAACACACGGTCCACGGGCTCGCGCAGGCCGAAGACACCGAGCCCCCAGCCATCCTGGAAGGCGAGGACGACGGCCCCGAAGCCAGAGCCTACCGCAAGAAGGTTCAGCGCGATGGCTTTGACTGGCACTAGCACCGACCGGAGGCCGACGAACAGCGCTGCGAACGTGCCCAGCAGAACCAGCGTTACGACGGATCCGAAGCGGCCCTGCACCACCTTTACGTAATCCGCCCGCGACGCGGGCAGGCCGCCCACAAGGATTCGTGTGCCGGCCAACCCCGTGAACCGCTCAGCGTCAAGCGCGCGCAGCCTTTCTACGAACGCGACTAGGGCCACCGCGTCTGCCGACTCCGCAGGGACCGCATGGAGCAGCACGGAACGCCGGTCTTCGGCGAGGAACGGCCGCCAGGTCGACCGGGGAGTCGTGAAGAACGCGAGGCGGGAGAGCGGCCGTACCGCGGCAAAGGACGTGAACGAGTGCACGGCAGCGATTCTTTGGTCCGCGACCAGCCACCGGCGCATCCGGCGAACTGCGGCCCATCCGTCCCGGGTCAGGACATCGTGCCCCGCCGGGAGCTGCATGAGGACGTGGATCGTCTGGACCACGCCACTCCGCCCCATCGCCTCCAGTTCCCGAAGCGCCGTGGCCGACTCGATACCCGAGGGCAGCCACTCGCCGCCGCGTGGCAGGCCAGGCCGCAGCCGATGCCCCTGCCAGGCCAGGACGACCACGGGCACGCCGGCCGCGACCAGCACCTGGATCGGACGGCGAACGATCCACCGGCCCCAGCGGTGCCAGGCCGACCTGGTGCGGAGCGCCCAGCGCGCGGGCCACAGCCGTCCGCGATCGATCCCGGACCCGATCCATGAGAGCAGCGCGGGCACGAGGGAAATGGAGAGGAGTACGGCTGTTGCAGCGGACAAGAGCCCACCCACCGCAGCGGCCTTGAGCTCGGAGTGCGGAATCGCGAGGAGCGCAGCGAACCCGACTGCGACGGCGGCCCCAGACAGCATGATCGTCCGGCCGGCGGTGCGGGCGGCGTCGCAGGCGGCGGCATCCGGCGACAGGCCCGCTCCCAGCGACTCGCGAAACCGGCTCACCATCAGCAGCGCGTAATCGATGCCGAGCCCGAGGCCGATCATCGCGATGAAGCTCTGGGCGAGCGTGGCGAGCGGCCAGCGCGCGCCGACGAGCGTGGCGAGGCCCAGGGCGATCGTGATGACCAGCGCACCCGACGCGACGGGCAAGAGCGTGGCGAGGAGAGTCCCGAAGGCGGCCACAAGCACAAGCAGGGTCAGCGGCAGCGCGCGTCTCTCAGCGGCGCTCACGTCGGCGCTGCTCGCCTGCCGCAAGTCGGCATTGAGCGCCGCGCGTCCCGTCCACCGCAGCGTCAGACTCGGGAATCGCTCGGACAGGGCGGGGAGCAGGGCCGACGTCGCCCGGCGGAGCTCCAGTACGACGTCCTCCGGCGTGTGCCGCAGGCCGTCGAGACCCACGACGACGAACGTGGCCTCATGGCCCGGTACGAAGAACAGGGTGTCCCGCGGAGTCTCGTACGAGCGGACGCGGAGGACCCCCGGAACCCGCCCGACGCAAGCGAGGATCGAGTCGAGGAGTGCGCGGCCTCGTGGCTCGACGGGCTGTGGGCCGCCGCCCACGATAAGGATGACATAGTTGACAAACGGGCTGACGAATCGGGCGGCGAGCTCCGCATCGACGACCACCGCCTCGCCCCCGACGGGCGGCGCGACGGCCAAGAACCGGTCAACTCGGGCCGCGCGGGGGGCCAGTGCGAGAACCGTGAGCGCCCAACCCGCGACCACCCAGACGCGGTATCGGACGACCCAGGCGGTCGGGTGGCTTCGCGACTTCGATTCTTGCATGGAACTCCCAGTAAAGGGAAGGTCAGTGCCTGCCGCGCGACTGCAGGATCACCTTTAGACCGTGGCGCGGCGCGACGGAGAACAGGGGTTCGGGCTCGATCCTCTGGCCGGGCACGAGACTCAGCCGGTAGTGCGAGACGACAGCGGCTACCGTGAGGAGCGACTCCACGATCGCGTGGTCGCCGCCGAGGCACTGCCGCGGGCCCTCCCCGAACGGCAAATACGAAAACGCGTGGAGCGCTGGGGCGCCGTCCGCGAAGCGCGCGGGGTCGAAACGCTCCGGGTCCGGCCAGAACTCGGGATGTCGGTGCGTCAAATACGGGCTCACGAAGACGACTGCGCTCGCGGGGACCTGGTACCCGCCGATTATGTCCTCTGCCCGGCTGACGCGGACGATCCATCCCGTGGGGTAGAGGCGCAGCGTCTCGTCCACCACCATACGGGTGTATCGTAGTCCCGGCAACGCCTCCCTGCTCGGGAGCGCAGTACCGCAGGTCGCCAGCAGCTCGTCGTGAACACGATCCGCGACCTCCGGGTGCCGTGCCAAGACGTAGCACAGCCACGTCAATGCGTTGCCGGTGTTTTCGTACGCGGCGAGAAGGAGCGTGAGGATCTGGTCGCGAATGGCGCGGTCGGACGCGGGTGTGCCTTCCTCCTCTAGCAGTGCTCCGAGGAGATCGTCGGACTCGCCGCGAGCGGCACGGCGCTCGGCAATGAGGCCGTAGGCGAGCTGGTCGAGAGCCTTGACCGCGCCGAGGAACGCGCGATTGTCCGGGGTCGGCACCCACAGCGGCAGCCGCACAATGCGGAAAAGCCGCTCGGCCATTCCCCGCTGGAGTACGTCGGCGGCATTGCGAACGGCAGTGGCCGCGCTGCAGAGGTCGGCTCCGAGGAGCGTTCGAGCAACGAAGAGGAGTGCGAGCCGTTTCATCTCCAAGTGGAGCTCGACCGGCTGTGCCGAGTCGGCGAGCGGGCGCCACCGTCGCACCAGGTCTTTGAGCACGTCGTGGAGGAGTGGGATCGCTCCGCTGACCCGCCGCGGCTGGAACCACGGAGCCAGGAGCCGCCGCTGGCGGCGCCAGGCTGCACCGTTTACAGTGGCGACACCGTCGCCAAATACGACGCGGAAAAGCGTCTGCTTCACGTAGTTGTCCCGGTGGGCCTTCAACAGGACTTGGATGTGATCCGGATGGCGGAGGAACACAGCCGGCCGCAGGCCCAGGCGCAGGCCCACGATGTCGCCGTAGTCGCGAATCGCTTCGCTCAAGAACCCGAAGGGGTCGTTCCGGAACGCCCTGATGTGCCCGAGGAGCGGGTGCGGCCGAGGGCCTGGTGCGAGGCGCGGCTCGGCGACCACGGCTTAGTCGCGCCCGGACAGGAGCCGCACCCGGAGCGGCAGGCCGCCGCGGGGCGGCAGAGACACCACCGGGAGCGGGTCCACCACCTGGCCCGGCCCGAGCTCCAGGCGGTAGCGCTGCGCGACCGCC
>Ga0209237_1000019_pt1 | contig 63164 bp, 54 predicted proteins | sample GraSoi013_1_40cm_2_FD_185820 | JGI IMG/M metagenome (GOLD analysis project Ga0209237, IMG submission 185820) | Grasslands soil microbial communities from the Angelo Coastal Reserve, California, USA - Sample 10_02_2013_1_40cm (SPAdes) (version 2) | ecosystem: Environmental > Terrestrial > Soil >...
CACCACCGGGACCTCGACCACGTCTCCTTCTCCGACCGCCGACAGCTCGCGCCGGCTCATCCGTGCAAACCGCGCGGGTGAGCGGCCCCCGTCGATGACGCTGAGGGCGCGGCTCTTCAGCTCGCCCCGCATCAGGTACCCCTTGCGCTCGAGCGCCTTCAGGTGGTCGTTCACGCCGTTGGTCGAGCGGATGCCGAAGTGCTCGCCGATCTCCCGGATGGTGGGTGGATAGCCCTGCTCCTGGATGCTCTTCTTGATGAAGGCGAGGATCTTTTCCTGGCGGTCGGTCAAGGGCTCGGTCATGGCCGCGCCACCGTACTGAACGCGTGAACACTGGTCAAGTTTTCAGTCGTCAAGGAGCGAGGCGAAAGATCTGCACAGCGCCAGAAGGGGCGTTTGCCGCGACATACAGATAGTCGTTGCCTGCGAATGTCAGGGCTTGTCCGTCCACGATCTGCGTCATTCCGGCGCCCAGGCCCGCAGGCGCCCAGCGCGCAAAATGGCTGCTGAGTGATGGCGAGGCGTTCGTCGAACGATAGAGGACCAGACCCGAAGGCGCGTCGTATCCGACGTAGAGGTGCTGCGAAGTCGCGACCAGCAGGGAGACGGTATTGAGCGTCGGATCGTCGAACTGCGAGAGGTTCGCGTTTCCCGTGCCGTTCGCGGCCGCGAGCGCCCAGTCTGCCGGACCGCACGGCGTCGGGAGCGTGCTGCAGATCCAGAGTTGTGGTCCCGAGGTCGTGTTGCGAGCCATGTAGAGGTTGCCGCCGAAGGCCGCCATCTGCGGCACTGCCTTGTCCGCGGGGACGAAGTCCGTCACTTTCGAGGTCGTCACCGCCGTGAGGCCCCACTGGCTGGCGGAAGGAGTGCACGCCGTCCAAGCAACCCCGTCATAGCGCACGCAGCCGCCGGCGTTCGCCGCGTAGAGCACGCCATTGAGCCCCAGCATGGCGTCTACCAGCGCTGTGCTGCCGCCGCCAGTCTTGAGCTCGCTCGCGAATACCGCGGTGCCGACATGGCTGGTGTCGAACGGCTGCGCGATGGGAATGATCGCCGGCTGTCCCGAGCCGCTGCCGTCCACAGTGCCGACGTAGAGCGTGGTGCCGATCGCCACCGCCGAAGACGCTCCGCGCACGCCCCCGCCGACGTTCAAACCGATAGGCGAGAACGAAGGTACTGCGTTGGTATCGCTGGTCACATACCCGTGCCTGATGATGCTGGCCTGCCGGCCGCCGACGGCGAACAACCGCTCGGTGCCGCTGGACGAGAACGCGATGAACAGGCCGCGCCCGTCCTCGTTGTCGGGACCGCACTGCAAGGTATCGGCCGCGCAGCCGAAGTACCCGAGTGAGGGGAACCCTGTGGCCGGCGGGGTGGCCAGGTTCTGGTTCATCCCAGGGTCCGGCTGGAAGGCCAGCTGCACCGTTTCCACGGCGGTGCCGTCGGGCTGCATGCGCACCGCGCGCGTGCCGTCCCGGCTCGGGCCGAGATAGACCCGGCCCGCATACGCGAAGACATAGGAGAAGGCAGTTCCGTCGGCGAACGGATCCTGCGAGAGAAGCGCCGCATCGGCGATCGTTACGGTGACGGTCGACTGCGCCGTGAGCGCCCGGTGATCGACCTCGTCGACGCCTGTCACCGGCAGGGTGAGTTGCAGACTGCCGGCCGCGCTCGCGACGATGCGCCAGGTGAAGACCTGACTGCCGCCCGCGGGAATGTCGGTCATTCCTGCCGGCGCCTGAACGGTCGCCGCCGGCCCGAGCACGAACGGGGTGCCCGCCGCCACCTGGAGCGCGGTCATTCCTCCGCTGTTCGAGATCGTCTGGGATACCGTGAACTCCGTCCCGACATTCGCTTCCGCGGGGGCCGTCGCGCTGGCGCCGAGCGAAGCGGGCAAGGCGTCGACCACGCGGAACACGCCGTCCACCGTGCCGTTGCCGTACGGGCCTTGGACCGAAAGCGCGTACGTCCCCGGCGGAACGCTCGCGGGCACGGTAGCGAGCAGGGTGCTCGAATCGACCCAGCGCACGTCCTGCAGCTGCGCCGTCCCGAGAAAGGCGCGGAAATCATCCTGGAGCGCGATGTGGCCTCCGCCGCCGAGCTGCTGCACGGCGCCGAGCGTGAACCCGGCGCCGCGCAACCGGACCAGCGTCGGCTGGCCGAAGTAGCTGCCGGGCGGATCGACGGCGGCCGGCGCCGGAGGCGGCGGAGGCGCCGAGGTCCGCGCGCACGCCAGCGCGCAGGCGAGGAGGGTGCTACAGCGTCTCAATGCGCACCCCGCCGAAGAAGGAGAGCGACCGCAGCGGGCCGACCAGGACGGGCGAGCCCGGCCCGGTGATCCACTCCGCGCGCAGTTCCAGGAAGGGGACCGCCAACCTCATGCGCCGCTCGATACCGAGGGCGGCCTGCAACCCCGGTGCGATCGCGAAGCTTCGCCGCGACGGCGAGCCCTCCATGCTCAGCCGCGTCCAGTACGCTGCCGCCGAAGGGCCGCCGGCGAGCCAGAGCATGTTCCGGTCTCCGCAACGACGGCGCCATGCCGCGGAGAGATGCAGCTGCAGCAGGTCGATCCGGGATTGCGCCATCAGATTCGTTGCGCCGGCGCGAAGGGTCTCGGAGTGGCTGCGATACGCGTAGTCCGCCTCGAGCGAGAGCGCGAGCTCGGGTCCGAACCGGATGGTCCGCATCTGGGCTTCCACGCCGAGCAGGGGGGCGGAAAAGCCGGACAGATCGGAGAGCCCGCCGAGCTTGGCGCTGAGCGCCACCGACGGCACGTTCGGGAGCAGCGTCAGGTTGGCGCGGCCCACCGCGGTCCCCGCGCTGGCCGCGAGGACGGTCGCCTGCCGCTCGTGAAGAAGAGGGGGAAGGTAGCTCGCGTAGAGCGCCTCTCCCCGCTCCTCGAGCTCCGCCCGTCCGTTCTCCGCGGACAGCTGCGGGCGCAGGCCCGAGATCGGGTTCCCGTAACGATCGCGGAGCTCGACCTGCATTCGCAGCGGACTCTCGCCGTCCGCGATCACCACCGCCTCCGGATCCTCGAACGCGATCGTCTCCAGGGGTCCGGCCTCGAGCGCGAACGCGTGGACCGCGGAGGCATTCGCGGCGAGGGCGCGGACCTGGACGGTCTTTCGTCCGCCGAACGACGGGGGAAGTGAGAGCGCCAGGTCCCATTCGCCGGCAGCGGTCGCGGTGGCTCGCAGTTCGCCGGCGCTCGTCTCGAACTCCACCGCGTCAGCCGCGGGGTTCCCGGCGGTGTCCCGGGCGCTCACGTGCAGGCGCGCCGCCGGCTCGTCGGCGCGGATGCGCTCCCGGTCGGCGGCGATGGCGATCCGGTCCGCGGGCCCGCTGTTCAGCGACAGCGCAGCCTTGGCAACGAACGCGGGGGCGTCGTCGAGGGCCGCCGTGACCTGGACTTCGCCCGGCGCGCCCGCCTCGAGCGAGAGCGAGGACTGGTACAGGCCGGGAGCAACCTCGCGAAGCGCCGCGAGCGCGCCGCGGCTCGAGCGGAGCCGGATGGCAGCCCCGCGGCGTGGCGCGCCGTCCGCGGTGGTGGCGATCGCGTACACGGCCACGGTCTGCGCGCGGTCGGTCGCCCGTCCCGTCTCGCCGAACGCGACGTGCACCGTGCGGGTGGGCGGCACGCCGAGCGGAATCATCCTCTTCCCCTGGCGCGCCTGGGCGACGCCGGGCGGCACCACCACGGGAACGATGACCTCTCCACGCGGGTCCGCGGTCACCGGACCGAACGTCTGCGACCCGATCTCCACCGTGATCCGTCCGCGCGGGCGCGTCTTCACCACCGCATCCCCCTCGGCCCAGAGGGGCAGGGCGATCCAGGCGACCTCCCCAGCCGCCACCGCCATGACGATCGCCACCTGCGGGATCCCGTCGTCGGGCGGAACGTACTGCGCCTCCCAGGTTCCCTCTCCCGTGCTGCGCGGGGCTTCGACGCGGCCCACGCTGACGCTGAGCGCCGGTTGCGCCGCGCTCTGCATCACCCTCAGCACCGCGCTCGCGTCGCTTCCGAGCCGCATGGGCGACGGCTGCGCGGAGAGCGCGAGGGCGAGGAGGGCGGCGCCGGTCACGGGCTCTTCTTCCTCCAGCGGATGGCGATGTCCTTGATCCGCGGGACGCTCGCTCGCCCACCGCAGGGCACCGTCCGGATGGTCTCGCGGCCGCTGGCGTCGCGAATGGCGACCGTCGCGTCCTTCTTGTCTGGCGCGGCGGGGACGCGGACGCGGAAACGGCCATCCTCCGCCACCGCCGCAGGCGCCCCGTCCACCAGCACCTCCGCGCCCGCGGGCGCGGTCCCTACCACCTCCGCGCAGAGGCCCCCGCGATCCGGCGCGGCGGCGGCATCGGCGACCTTGAGGAGGAGCTTCGCGGGGATCGGTTCCGCTCCCGACGGCGGTTTCCCGGCGGCCGCGACCGACTGCGTGCCGGCGCGCACCTCCACCGTCTTGTGCTGCGAGGTCAGGTTCACCTCGCCGGTGGCGGTCGCGATGGCGACCGCGGTCCCCGTGGAGAGCACGCCGAAGCGCGCGCCCTGCGTTTCGGCGACCGCGCCGCCGTCGGCGCTCTCGATGCGCAGCAGGCGCACCCCGTCCGCCTTGTAATCGACGGCGATGCGGCCCCGCGTGAGCCTGAAGCGGTGCAGCTTCTCGGTGATCTCCCGCACCGTCAGCTGCGTCCCTTCCGCCACGGTGATGCGGCTGCGCGCGCCGAGCTGCAGGTCGGTTTGGCCGCCGCGGCCGGTGCGGACCGAATCGTCCGCGCGCAACCGCTGCCCGGCGGCCAGCGCGGAGGTGCCGCCGTTCGGCGAGAGCCGGACGACGTCGCCGACCACCGCGACCACGATGGCTTCGTCGACCTTCGATTCCTGGGCCGCATGCGCCGCCGGCCCCGCCGGTGCCGGCCGGTACAGCGTTCCACGAAACAGCAGCCACGCGCCGGTCAGCAGCACGGCGACGACCGTGCCCGCTTCGAGGAGCATCCGCGTTCGTCCGCGCCGCAACATCATGCCTCCGACATCTCGACCGCGAATTCGGTGATTGCCCAGGACAGCCGGTGTTCATCGCCTCGCTCGACGAAGTGCACGTCGCCGCCGGCCCTCTGCATCGCCTGCCGGGCGATGTGCAGACCGAGACCGGTCCCGCGCCCGGCGGGTTTCGTCGTGAAGCGCGCCTCGAAGAGCCGCCCGACGTGTTCAGGAGCGATTCCCGATCCTTCGTCGCTGATCCTCACTTGGAGAGGCTTCGGCAGCACCCGCACCGCGACGCGGCGGGCGCCGCCTGCCTCCTCGACCGCATCGATCGCATTGACCAGGAGGTTGATGACGGCGTGAAGCAGCGCGGTGGGTGACCCGAATGCACGCCGCGAACCGTCGCGGACCCACTCGAACCGGGGGCCGAGCTGGCGCACGCGCCACGCCACCAGATCGACGGCCCGCTGCACGACGCTCTCCACCGCGAAGGGGGAATGGCCGGCCGGCTCCGGCGCGAAGAGCTGCTGGTAGCTGCGAAAGAGCTCCTCCAGACGCACGACCTGGGTCGAGACCATCTGCCAGTCGTCGAGATCGGTCACCTGGGTCCCGAGCCGGCGCGCGATCAACTCCAGCCCGGCCTTGATGCCCACGAGCGGGTGCCGCATCTCGTGGATGAGGCCCGGCCCGAGGAGCTCGGCCTGCTCGAGCTGCGCGCGCTGAGCGCTTTTTGGCAGCTTGGACCGGGTCATCGCAGGTGGGCGGCCGCCGCGGCCGCCGGCAGGACGATGGTGAAGGTGGCGCCGTGGCCCTCGGCGCTTTCCACGAGGAGCTTGCCGTGGTGCGCCTCGACGATGCTGTGGGAGATCGACAGCCCCATCCCGACCGCGCCCGGGCCCTCCTTGGTGGTGAAGAACGGGTCGAAGATGCGATCGCGCATCGCTGCCGGGATGCCCTTGCCGGTGTCGCTCACCGAAAGCTTGAGCGCGTCGCCGTTCACGTCGCTCAGCGTGACCCTGAGGGTGCCGCCCTGCGGCATCGCGGAGATCGCGTTCTGGACGATGTGCCCGATCGCCTCCTGCATCTGCGCCGGGTCGCCCTGCGCGTCGCAGCTCTTCAGCTCGGTGGCGAGCTCGATGCCATGCGCGCGGATCTGCTCCTCGTACAGGTCGAGGGCGGCGAGCACCGAGGAATGCAGCGGGAAGCGGCGCCCGGGTTGCGTGCGCTCCTGGTCGGCGAAAGCGCGCAGGTTGCCGACGATGGTCGAGACGCGGAGCGCTTGCTCATGCAGCGTGCGCAGCCGCTCCTCGTGTGGCGTTCCCGCCAGCTCCTTGCGCAGCAGCGCCGCGACGCCGCTGATGGCAGTGATCGGGTTGTTCAGCTCGTGCGCCATGCCGGCGCCGAGCGACCCGAGCGCGGCCAGCCGCCGCGCGCGCAGGATCTGGTCCTGCGCGGCCCTGAGCTCGGCGGTGCGCTCCTCGACGCGCTGGCGCAGCTCGCCGTTCCAGCGGTGGATCTCCTCGTCCCGCCGGACGATCTCCGCGGCCATCTGGTTGAAGGAGCGCGCGAGCTCGCCGATCTCGTCGTCGCTGTCCACCTCCGCTGCCTGGGCGCGGCCGAGCCGCAGGGCCTGGACGCCTTCCCGCAGCTGTCTCACCGGCTCCGTCACCCGGCGCGAGAGCAGCGCTCCCAGGCTCAGGACCAGCAGCAGGGACACCGCGACCCAGAATAGCGTGTAACGCCGGACCAGCGCCGCTGGCCGTAGTGCGACGTCTTCGCGCTGCGTGACGACCACGACCCATCCGAGCGTTCCAACCGGCGCCGTGGCGGCGAGCCAACGCTCGCCGTCCGCGCGCACCGTCGCGCGGCCGCCGCCGCCGGCGGCGACCAGCGAGCGCTCGTCGGGGGAAAGCTCGAGCGGCTCGGACTGTGCGAGAACCGTTCCCGCCCGGGTCGCGAGATAGGCGACCGTGTCGCCCTGCGACATCTGGCGCATCTGCCGGCTGAGCTGCGCGAGCGACAGCTCCGCGGCGAGGATGTGCCCTCCGTCGAGCCGCAGCGCGATCGGCAGGCGCATCGAGCCGTCGGGCGCGGAGTACGGAGCGCCGATCGCCGTCCCCCACTGCGCGGCGAGGTGCAGAGGCGCCTCGCGCTGGAGCTTGTCGAGCTCCGGGACCGGACGCCCGTTCGCGCTCTCGTAGACGAGGGGCCCGCCCGGGAACCAGATGGCGTCGATGAATTCGAGCTGGCGGTAGGGGATGCGCAGCACGTGCGCCAGCTCGGCGGGCGAGAGCTCGCGCAACGGCAAAACGCTGGCGGACAGGCGCAGGCTGTCGGCCGCCTGCGCCACGAACCGCTCGCAGGCGCGCGCCGCCTCCTCCGCCACGCGGGTCTCCGCCGACCGCAGTGTGCGCTCCAATTCCGCCCGATTGACGGAAAACGAGAGGGAGCCGAGAACCACCGCCGGAACGACGCCGACCAGCGCCAATACGGCGAAAATCTTGCTTCGGAATTGCACCGGACGCGACCCCCTCGCGGACCTCGAGCATAGGGCCCGCGAAAGCGTGGCAGCAAGAAACCACAGGGTGCGTTCAGGGGCGGAAATACAGGGAAAAGACCTACCTCAGCGGCTCTGGGCGTGATGCGCGAGCGCCAGGTGCTCCTCGAGCTTTTCCTCGATCCGCCGCAGCTCCGCCGCGCGCGCTCCGCCAGCGTCGCGGAGCCGGCGCAATTCGTCCAGGAGCGCCTCGCCCGAGAGCAATACCTCGCGGCCGGCGGCCTTGCTGGCGACGAGCCGGGAGAGCAGGTGCAGCGAGCGGCGCCGCAGATCCGAAGTCGCGTGCTGCACGCGCGACTGCAGGATCTCGATGGGTGTGGCGGGCTCCCGGTCGCCGTCCATCGCCTCTGCGGGCTCCGCCTCCTCGGGCAGCTCGTTCGCAGCGCCTTGGCCATCGATCAGACGAAGTGGCGTCACCGCCGCGCGGCGCTCGTACTGGATCTTCATCTGCTTGACGGCTTCGTCGATGCGATCCGCGATGCTGTCGAGGTCATCGAACGGCTTCTCGATGTAATCGATGGCGCCGATGCGCAGCGCCTCCACCGCGCTCTGCGTGGAGGCGTAAGCGGTCATGATGATGCACGCGCAGTACGGTTGCGTCTGGCGGACGCGGCGCAGCACCTCGATGCCGTCCAGGCCCGGGAGGTTCTTGTCCGCGAGCACGCAGCCGAACTCTTCCCGCTCGAGCAGAGCCAGCGCCTCCTCTGCATTGCGGGCGAGCCGGGTGGAGAGCCCCTTCTCCGTCAGCAACCGCTGGAAGAGGTCGAGGACGACGGGCTCGTCGTCGATCACCAGCACCGAGGCGAAGGGAGCGGGCAGCATCCGTCCAGGAGCGTAGAGTGGCCTGCCTGTAGAGTTCAAGCAACGCTGCACCCACCCCGGCGCCGGGTTGCGATATACGAGGCGGCATGCTGCGGGCGAACCAGGCTGTCCGGCTCGGGCTTCGCGCTGCCTCGCGCAACGCGGAGCTGTCGTTCGCGAAAGGGCTGATCAACCAGGGCGGAAACCTGCTCGCTCTCTTGCCCATCGCCTTCGCCGCCATCCTCATCGCGGCGCTGGCGCGAGGTGACGCGCTGCGGAGCGCGCTTCTGGCCGCGCGGGCGCTGGCCGGTTTGCGGTGGCCTGTGCTGGGCGGAATCGCCGCCGCGCTGTCGATCGCGCTCGCCGCGAGCCTGCTGTTCTGGGCCGGCGCCGTTCCGCTCCTGGCCGCCGATGCGGAGCTGAACCGCCGGCCGCCACCCGGCAACTTTGCGCTGCTCGTTTCACGGGGCGCGGCGCGCACGGTGGTCGCGGGCATCCTCGGCTGGGGCATCTCCGTCCTGTTCACGCTCGCCTGCGACGCCGCCGTGATCTTCGCGATCCCCGCTCTCCTGCTGCGCCCCTCACCGGGGCTGCTCGCCGCCGCCGCGCTCGCCGGCGCCGTCGCGGTGACCGGAACGTTCCTGCTGGATGCGCTGGCGCGCCTGATCATGGTGCGCGCAGCGGCGTTCGGCGATTCCGCCACGCCGGCTTTTGCAAGGGCGGTGTCGTTGCTCGGCGCGAGACTCGGCGCCTCGGCGTTGATCACCGTGGTGTTCGTCGCTCTGGAGCTGATCGTCGGCGCCGTGGCCGCCTCGCTCACCGGGCTCTTGTCGGCGGGGTCCTTCAACCCCAGGGACCAGGTGCTCGCGCTCGCCCCCCATGCTGCCATCGCTCTCGCGGCCGCCGCGGTATTCGGCTGGCTCGAGGTGGGGAGGATGGGCGCCTTCGCGGCCCTGGCCGCGGACGCGGAGGGATTGATCGCGCCCGCCGCCCCGCCCGAGCCGCCGCCGCGCGCCGAGCTCGTCGTCGAGGCACTGCCGGCCGACGAGGCCTGATCGCCGCGCCCGCCGCCGGTTACTTGAGGAAGCGGCGCAGGCTGATCTTCTTCACCCGTCCGCTGAGCAGGGTCCAGCTGAGGGCGGCTCCGAAGAGCATCGCCGCCAGCGACAAGCCGATCAGCGCCGCCAGCGGCCAGACCGTCTGACCGACGCCTTCCGACGCGCGTCCGACCAGCGAGAAGGCGCCGACGATCAAGCCGGAGGCGAGCATGCCCGTGAAGAGGAGGATGCCGAGCGCTTTCACGTTCGTGTTCAGGCGGGAGAGCTCGTCGCTGCGGACGTTCACGTTGAACTTGCCGCCCTCGAGATCCATGAGGATCTGCGCGAGCTGCTGCGGCGTGTCCTGCAAGAATCCCTGCAGCTGCAGGAGCACGCGCAAGAATCCGCCGCTCATCGAGGCTGGGCTGTAGCGGTCGTAGAGAAGCTGCTTCGCGTAGGGAAGGGCCGCCTGCGTGACGTCGAGCTCCGGATCGAGCTGCCGCACGATCCCTTCCGTGGTCGCGGAGGCCTTGGAGAGGACGGCGTACTCCTTGGGTATCTTGATCTTGTACTTCATCGCCAGGTCGACCAGCTCCCTCATCAGCATGCCGGGATCGACCTCCGACAGCTTGCGCCCCATGTAGCGGTCGAGGATGTCGTGGATCGCCTGCCGGAAGTGGTGGAGGTTGATCCGCTGGTCGGGGACGCCGACCTTGTAGAGCAGGCGCGCGACGGTGTCCGGGTCGCGCAGGGAGATGGCGAGCACCAGCACGATGATCGACTCCTGCATCTGCTTGGTGAGGCGCCCGACCAGGCCGAAGTCGAGCAGGCCGATCCGGTTGCCCTCCATCACCATGATGTTCCCCGGATGCGGGTCGCCGTGGAACAGGCCGTCCTTGAAGAGCTGCTGGAAGCTCGCTTCCAGGACGTGGCGCGCGAGCTGCTTGCGGTCGATGCCCGGGGAATCTAAGGAGTCGAGGGCGGTCTTCAGCTTCACGCCCTTGAGTTCCTGCAGCGTGATCACCGTCCGGCTGGAGAGGTCGCGATACAGCTTCGGGATCACCACGTAGGGCCGGTCCGCGTGGTTGTGGGCGAACTCCTCGATGTTTCGCGCCTCGTTCTCGAAGTCGAGTTCGAGCAGCATCGCATCGCGGAACTCGGTGACGATCCCGGTCGGCGTGTAGATGCCGGTCTCCTCGATCACGCCCTCGAGAAAGCGGGCCAGATAGAAGAGCAGGTCGGTGTCGCTGCGGATCTGCTCCTCGATCCCGGGGCGCTGCACCTTGACCACCACGTCCTCGCCGCTGGCGAGCCGGGCCCGGTGCACCTGCGCGATGGACGCGCTCGCCATCGGCTCGGGGTCGATGGAGGCGAAGAGCTGGTGCGCGGACCTTCCCAGCCCTTTCTCGATCAGCTCGAACACCGTCTCCACCTGCATGGGGGCCGCGCGATCTTGAAGATGCGACAGCTCGGCGATGAAGTCCGGCGGCAGGATGTCCGGGCGGGAGGAGAGGATCTGCCCCAGCTTGATGAAGGTGGGACCGAGCTCCGCGAGCGTCTCCCGGAAGCGGCGCGCGGTGGTGGCGCGGACTTCCTCGCGCGAGGGGCGCTGGGCATCCACGCGGCGCCCGAGCACGTCCCAGATCCTGGCGCGATCCCACAGCTCGCCGAACCCGTGGCGCACCACCACGGCGCTGATCTCGCGCAGGCGCTTGAGGTCCTGGACGGCCTGGATCACGGGCGCTTCTTCTCACAGCGCGGACAGCAGATCCACCTTCAGGAGGATGGTGTCGCCGTGCGACACGCCGGCGGCCGAGAGCAGGCCCAGCTCCCCTGCGAAGTCGAGCCCGTGGCGCAGCGGCACCACGTCGTTCGCGCTCTGGTGCGCGTACACCAGGTACAGGGTCGAGCCGGTTCGCCATTCCCAGCGCAGGATGATGTTGAGGTTCAAGCCGACCTGGCGATCGTCGGCGTCCAGCACGATCTCGTCGGCGAGCGGGACGAGCGCGTCGAGCTTCACGGTGCTTCTCCCCGGACCGACGTCGGCGCGCAGCTGGCGCCCGTAGGTCACGCTCGCGGTGAACAGCTGCCCGTACGCCTGCAAGGTGAGGTACGGGGTGAACGAGTACGTCGCGCGCAGGGTCGTGCTCACGCTGCGCGCCTGTTGGGGAGCGAGGATGTATGAATGCTCGCGGTGCGTAGGCTCCAGCTCTCCCGGCAACAGCTTCGGCGTCGCGATCTGCCGGATCTCCCCGGCGCTCTCGGTGTAGGTGAAGTCCACGCTGCCATCGAGCTGCGGGAGCGGCCGGAGCACCAGCGTTCCGCCCAGCTGGTTGAGGCGCTGGAACCGGGGGAAAGAACGGCCTTCAGTCCAGTAGAACTGGACCTGAATGGGTTTGCGGGAGTCGGTGGACAGGTTCCCGTACCATTGCAGCTGTTTCTGCCGCTCGAGCGGCGTTCCGTCCTCCAGCTCGCGGTCGTCGACGTAGGGCGCGAAGTAGTCGAATCCGGTGTCGACGAACCAGAACGACTTGGTGTTGAGCCAGCCTTCGAGGAACACGTCGCGGTTGAGCCGGTTGGTGAACCGGTAGTCGTGCACCTCGCGGCCGCCTAGCAGGAGCTGCGCGGACTGCCAGTACGCGCTCGGGTGTGGATCGCGCACGGCCAGATAGCCGATGCCCCGGAACATGTTGGCGCGCGGCATGAACCCCAGATCGTTGACGGTGAACTCTGGTGAGAGGAGATCCCAGTTGATCGCCGACGCCCAGTACTCCTCCGAGTGATGCAGTCGGCCCGAAGTGGCATACCCGCTGGACGTCTCTCCACGGAACGTTCCGTCCCGCAGGACCTCGGGAATGTTGCCGGTCAGGACGGAGCCGAGCGCCTGCACCGTGGCGTCCCACGATCGATCGGCGCTGTAGAAGGTCAGGTCGGGCCCTCCAGCGTGCGCGTGGCGGTGGTTGAGGCCGAGCGAGGGACTGGCCAGGATCGGGTTCACCGAGGTCGCGGTGAAGCCGAGCAGACCGCGATCGCCGAGCGGCTGGCGCACCCGGCCGACCGAGGTGCTCCGCGCCTCCACCGACCGGAGATCGGCCACGTGGCCGTCGGGCTCGAGCACTTGCGCGGTGACCTGGGGTTCCACGGCGGTGAGGAGTCCGACGCTGGCGGTTCCCACTGTTCCGCTCATCTTGATGGCAGCGAGCACGGGGACGCTGGGCTGCTGGTAGACGATCTTCTGCTCGTCGGAAAGATCAAGGTCGTCGTGAGTGGGCGTGCCGCGCCCGATGCGGCGCGAATAGAAGATCTGGTATGCGTCGCCCCCGTAGGTTCCGTTGATGTCCACCCGCAACGGGGTCTTGAACAGATCGAGCCCTTCGAGGAAGAAGGGCCGCTTCTCCGGAAAAAAGGTCTCGAAGGTAGAGAGGTTGAGGACGCGCTGGTCCGCTTCCACCTGGCCGAAGTCCGGATTGATGGTCCCCACCAGGGCGAGGTCGCTCGCCACGTTGTAGCGGAAGTCGAGCCCAGCGCAGAAGCCGCCCTGCCGCTGCGGATCGAAGGCCACCGTGGCGCAGCTTCCCAGCTCGGCGCGCGGCTTGGCATAGGCAGGGACGTTGCGCAGCAGCTTCAAACCCACGTACGGCCGCAGCTCCAGCTCGCGCACCGGATGGATGCCTTCGATCCCGTCCAGCAAACCGAAGCGGCTCACGTCGCCGGCCCGCCCGTTGGGGCGGAAGCGCCACTGGTCCTCCTCCTTGCGGCGGGAGAGGATCCGGTAGACGTTGAAGCCCATCAGCCTGGCCCCCTCGGGAATGCGCATCACCCGCAGCGGGATCTTCATCTCCACCGACCAGCCTTTCGGTCCGCGCGCGACGGCCGATTCCCAGGCGGCGTCCCAGTCGGTGGTGAAGTCGACGTCGTTGAAGTGCAGCGCATCGAGCTGTTGGCCCGCGGCGTAGACCTGGAAGTGGTAGGCGGTTCGGCGGTCGAGGGTCGTGTCCAGGTCGAACTGCACCGAGTCGCCCTCGATGAGGCGGTCGCGGCGGCTGAGCGTGGCGGTGGGACCTTCGGGATCGTCGCAGTTCGCGCCGAAGTACAAGTACTCGTCGTCCCAGAGCACACGAAATTCCGTGCGCACGCTCGCGGGCTCGCCCTCGTCCGGGCTGGCCTGCCGGAAGCCGTCCTGGAGGGGCGCGGCTTGCCACGGCTCCTCGTCCATCCGCCCGTCGATCTGGATGGCTCCGCCGTTTCGCCTCGCCGCGTGCGCGACACGCACCAGGTCCGTTTCCGGCGGGAACTCCTTGCGCGGCTGCGCGAGTACCGGCGTTGCCGAAGCGAGCAGCAGCAAGGTCGCGCGCATTCCTCCGCTCACAACGGCGGGCCGACGCGAACATTTCAGCAGCGGATCCGGCCGGTGCTTTCGCATGCCTCGTGGTATCTGTGGCGCGGTGGCCGAGCCGGTTTCACATGTGCGAGCGGCGGAGCCGGCGACGCCGATGCTGCGGCAGTACCACGAGGCCAAGGCGCAGGCGCGCGACGCGCTGCTCTTCTTCCGCCTGGGGGACTTCTACGAGCTCTTCTACGAGGACGCTCGTATCGCGGCGCAGATCCTCGGCATCACGCTCACGTCGCGGGCCAAGGGAGAGGACCGGGTCCCGATGGCCGGCGTGCCGCACCACGCCGCGAAGGGTTACGTCGCGCGCCTCGTTGCGGCGGGCCACACGGTGGCCATCTGCGACCAGATGGAAGTGCCGGGCCCGGGCAAGCAGCTCGTCCGGCGCGAGATCGTCCGCCTGGTCACGCCGGGAACGCTCGTGGACGAAGAGGCGCTGGAGGCGCGTGAGCCGCTCTGGCTGGCTGCGGTGGCCTGCGCGGAGGGGCGCGCCGCGGTTGCGCTGCTCGATGCCTCGACCGGCGAGCTCCGCGCGCTGCCGGAGGGCAGCGTGGAGGAAGCGCTCGACGAGCTGGCGCGGGTGGGCCCCCGCGAGGTGCTCGTCTCCGACGAGCAGATCTCCGCGGCCGCCCGGCAGGCGAGCGGGGCGGTCCGCGCGGAAACGCGTTCCTTCCGCGACGCCGAGGGCGCCGAGCAGTTCCTGAAGCGACATCTCGGCGTCGCCACCCTGGACGGTTTCGGGCTGCGCGACCCGCTCTCCATCGAGGCTGCCGCGGAAGCGCTGGCCTATCTCCAGGAAACGCAGCGCTCCGCCGCGAAGCACGTCGTGCGCGTGGCGGTCGAGCACCCCGCGCGCCAGCTCTGGATCGACCCCGGCGCGGTGCAGAACCTCGAGCTGTTCCGTGGGCCCGACGGCCGCCGCAGCGGGACGTTGCTCTCGGTGGTCGACCGCACCCTCACCGCCTCGGGTGGAAGGCTGCTCTCGCGCTGGCTGGCGGCGCCCCTGATCGATCTGACCGCGATCCGGACCCGGCAGGACGCCGTCGAGGAGCTTTCGCAGGCGGCCGTCCTGCGCGAGGAGATCGCCGAGCGGCTCCGCGGCGTGCTCGACGTGGAGCGGCTGCTGGGACGGCTCGCCGTCGGGCAGGGCACGCCGCGGGATCTCGCGGGGTTGCGCGCTTCGCTTCGCGAGATGCCGGCGCTGGCGGGACGGCTGGAGCAGTGCTCGGCGTCGCTGCTGCGCGATCTCGGTCCGCCCCTGCGGGCGCCGGCGGCGCTCGCGGAGTTGCTGCAGAGGGCGCTGATCGACGAGGTGCCCGCGGGCCGCGAGCCGGGTTTCGTGCGTCCCGGGTTCCGTCCCGATCTCGACGAGCTGACCGAGCTGGCTCAGGGCGGCCGCGCAGCCATCGCCGCGATGGAGACGGCGGAGAAGCAGCGCACCGGGATCCAGTCGCTGAAGATCCGCTACAACAAGATCTTCGGGTTCTATATCGAGATCACCAAAGCCAACCTGCACCTCGTCCCGCAGGACTATCAGCGCAAGTCGAGCACCGTGGGCGCGGAGCGTTTCGTCACTGCCGGGTTGAGCGATCACGAGGCCCGCGTGCTCTCGGCGGAAGAGCGGCGCGGCGCGCTCGAGCAGCAGATCTTCGACGAGCTCCGCCAGGCGGTGCTGGCGCAGAGCGCCGGCCTGCGCGCCTGCGCGGAAGCTGCGGCGCAGGCGGACGTCCTGCTGTCGTTGGCGAAGGTCGCGGCGGACGCGGGATGGGTGCGGCCGATCGTCGACGACGGCGACGCCATCGAGATCGCCGGCGGGCGCCATCCCGTGGTCGAGCGCGCGCTGGCGCAATCGGGTGACGGGCCATTCGTGCCGAACGACGTCGAGCTGGACGCGCAGCGGCGCCTGATCGTCCTCACCGGTCCCAACATGGCCGGCAAGAGCACCGCCATGCGGCAGGTGGCGCTGATCGCGGTGCTCGCGCAGACGGGGTCCTTCGTGCCGGCGGCGCGGGCCCGGGTGGGAGTGGTCGACCGCCTCTTCACGCGCGTGGGCGCAGCGGACGATCTCGCCCGCGGGCAGAGCACGTTCATGGTCGAGATGGCGGAGTGCGCGCGCATCCTCCACCAGGCGACGCCGCGCTCGCTGCTCATCCTCGACGAGGTGGGGCGGGGGACGAGCACGTTCGATGGCCTCGCCCTGGCCTGGGCGATCGCCGAGCATTTGCACGACCAGGTGGGGGCGCGGACGCTCTTCGCCACGCACTATCACGAGCTCTGCGATCTGGCGCGGGAGAAGGTGCGCGCCGTGAATCTCACCATGGCGGTGACCGAGGTCGAGGGGCGGGTCGTGTTCCTGCGCAAGATCGTGCCGGGGGCGGCGTCGCGCAGCTACGGCATCCAGGTGGCGAGGCTCGCCGGCCTCCCGGAGAGCGTCCTGCGCCGCGGGCGGGAGATCCTGGCGAATCTCGAGGCGCAGGAGCTCGATGAAGCAGGGCGGCCGGCCCTCGCGGCCGGGCGCGGCAAGCGGCGCGCGCAGCTCGGGCTGTTCGATGCTCCGGCGGCGGCGGAATCCGCGCCGGCCAAGCCCGCGGCCATCGAGGATGCGCTGCGGGCCCTCGATCTCTCGCGAACCACGCCGATGGACGCGCTGCTCTGGCTGCATGAGCAGCAGAAGAAGCTGCGCTGATCTCCGCGGACTGCCCGCGCGCCGGGAATCCTCCGGGATCGTTGCACTTTCCGCCACACTGAACGGATTGTCAGGCCCCCTCGTTACACTCCGCGCATGCTCGTGGAGGAGGAAGCCATGACGGCGGAATCGACGAAGATCTGGCGGTGCCCTTCGTGCAACCGCCTGCTGATCGAAAAGGGCGTGGACTACGCGAAGGCGCGGCACGCGGAGCTGCTGGCGCGCACGCGCGGCGGGTCGCTGGAGTTCGTGCGCGAGGCGACCTGGCCCGCGTACCTCGCTTCCTTGAAACGGTGCCGGTGCGGGAGCCGGCGGCAGCTCAAGGCAGTGCCGCCCGGTTCCGTGCGCGGGCAGCTCGATCTGCAGGTCGACGCGGTGGTGCTCCAGTGAGCGCGCTCCTGCTCCTCGGCCTTGCCGCGGTGCTGGCGTGGTCGGTCGCGCGGGAGTCGGCGCGCAGGCGGCGATGGCGCGAAGCGGAGCGGCTGTCGCGATGTCTGTTCGCCGCGGCAAGTCTGCGGAGATATCGGTGAGCGTACGGTGGGGTGGGAGCAAAAATTGACGGATCGATCGGCTGTGCGAGCGTGCGGACGTGCGCTTGCTCCTCCTGATCGGCGTTCTCGCGCTCCTCCCTGGTGCCGCTCTCGCGGTGCCTGCGGGCGTAGCGCAGGCGCGCAGGTTGGAGGCGGGCAAGGCGGCGCTTCAGAAGCTCCGAAGTGATCCACGACGCAGGCGGTATCGGGACGGCTGGGAAGCGGTGCTGCGGACGCTCGATGGGGCCGTAAAGATCGCGCCGCACGGCGCGCGGGCGACCGAGGCCGCACTGGCCGCGGCGCGGGCTCGCGCCGATCTGTGGGAAGTGTCTCGATCCCGCACCGATGCGCGTGCGGCCTTGGCTGCGTTTCGCAGGGTCGATGAGGACTATCCCGGGCCGGTCGGAGCGGAAGCGCTGGCGTCCGCAGTCCGGCTCGCGGCGCGCGCGAAGGAGACGAAGGAGCGTGCGGCGCTCGCGCGACGGATCTCGGAGCGCTACCCGCAGGACACCGAGCCCGCCGCGGCGCGGCCGGCGCCGGAGGAGCCGGCCTCCGCGCCTTCGGAAAAAGCCTCACCCGCCGCACCGCAGAGACCGGCCGAGGCTGGCGACGGCGAGGAACCCGAGGTGGACGCGGAGGCGGCCAAGGCGGTCGAGCAGATCGTCGAAGACGCGAAGGCGCGCGCGAGCGCGCGGACAACCGATGAGAGCGACGAGGAGGATACGGAGGAAGGCCCCCCCGAGCCGGAAGCGCCGGCAAATCCGCCGTCGCGCTCCACTCCGATCGTCCGCGCGGTGAAGAGCGCGGTAGCGGCGCTGACCGAGCCGGAGGACGCCCCGGCGCGGGCGGCCAAGGCGCGCGAAATCCGCTCGACGGCGCTGGGTTCCGGCACCTCGATCGCGGGCCAGCTCGGGCTCAAGGTCCGCCGGGTGGTGGTCGATGCCGGGCACGGCGGCAGGGACACTGGCGCCGTCGGGGCGCACGGCGTCCGCGAGAAGGACCTCGCACTGGCGATCGCGAAGAAGGTCGCCGCGCGCCTGACGGCGCTCGGCTTCCAGGTGGTGATGACGCGCAAGGGCGACGCCTTCCTGTCGCTGGACGAGCGGACGCGCATCGCCAACGAGGCTCATGCGGACCTGTTCGTCTCCATCCACTGCAATGCCGCGCGACGCCGCAAGCTCGCGGGCGTGGAGACCTGGACCCTGAACGTCGCCAGCGACCGGTACGCCGCCCGGCTCGCCGCGTTCGAGAACGCGGAGGCGGATCGCACGGTCAGCGACCTGCGCCTGATCCTCGCCGATCTCGCCACCAAGGCGAACGCGACCGACGCGCGCGATCTGGCGCAAGCGGTGCAGTCATCCCTGGTGCGGACGCTGCGCAGCCGCGTCGGGCCGGTGCGCGATCACGGGGTGAAGCAGGCGCTGTTCTACGTCCTGCTGGGTACGCGGATGCCGTCGATCCTCGTAGAAACCGGATTCATCTCCAATCCCGCGGAGGAAGCCCGTCTGAGGAGCGCGCGCTTCCAGGACGGCACGGCCGAGGCCATCGCCCGGGGCGTGAAGGACTTCGTCGACTCCCGCCGCCGCCTCGCCCGCGCCCCTTGAGTCTCCCGCCAATCTCGGAAAACGATCCGAGACCTCCTCCCGCGAAGGATCCAAAACCAAGGGAACCAAAACGTCGGGATCCGCCATCCACCGAACCGCCCCGGCGCGACCCTCCTCCGAGCCCGCCACCGCAGGGAGATCCACCGCCTGGGCCGCCGGCTCCAAAAAAGTAGCTTGGCGTGCCTGGCGGTTGATCTGAAGCTTGATCGTTCCGCGGCCTTGTTATGTTGCAGGACATGGCGAACGACGCGGCGGTGGCGCGGGCAAAGACGCGGCTGGCCGAAGGCCGCGACCAGATCCTCGCGCGGCACCGCGGCGGGGCCGGCGGGCAGGAGGTCGTGCGCGCCATCTCCGCGCTGACCGACGAGGTGGTCACCGAGTTGTTCCAGACGATCGTCGCGCAGTTTCCCGGCTCCGACGCCATTGCGCTCTCGCTCGTGGCGACCGGCGGCTACGGCCGGCGCGAGCTTGCGCCGCGCTCGGACATCGATCTCCTCGCGCTCTTGCCCCGCGAGCGGGAGCCGGGGCGCGCCCGCGCCAACCTCGTCGCGGAGCACCTGCATCGCGCGCTCTGGGACGCCGGTCTGGAAGCCGGGTACGCGGCGCGCACGCTGGACCAGTGCGTCCAGCTCGCGCGCGAGGACCACACCATCCGCACGGCGCTGCTCGACGGCCGCCTGGTCGCGGGCAACGCGCAGCTGTTCAAGGGGCTCGAGCGCGCCACTGTCACCGAGCTGGAGCAGCGGCGCGTCGAGGAATTCATCGGCGACAAGCTCGAGGAGTTCAACGAGCGCCGACGCCGCTATGGCGGTTCGGTGTGGCTGCTCGAGCCGCACCTGAAGCAGGGCAAGGGAGGCCTGCGCGACCTGCAGGCGGCGCTCTGGATCGCTCGCGTCCGGCACAAGCTCGCCGGGCTCGGAGAGGCCGGCGAGCGGGGCCTCTTGCCCCACCGCGAGGTGACCGCGGCGCGCGCGGCGCGCGATCTGCTCTGGCGGCTGCGCAACGAGCTGCACTACGCCACCGGACGCCGCGACGATCGGCTGACGTTCGACAACCAACGCCGCCTCGCGCAGGCGCTCGGGTATGCCGACGAGCCCGGCGGCGAACTGGGCGTCGAGAAGCTGATGCGGGAGACGTACATCGCGCTGCAGGAGATCGCCGGCGCCTCCGACGCCCTGGTCGACCGTTGCGCAATCGAGGACTCGCCCAAGAGCGCGCTGAAGCGCGTCCCGCGCCCGCAGCCGATCGACGCCGCATTCAAGATCTGGAACGGCCGCATCACGGTGACCGACAGGGACGTCTTCGCGCGCCGCCCGGCCGATCTGGTCCGCCTCCATGCCGTGGCGGAGACGCTGGGCCTACCCGTGTACAGCTACGCGCGCGACCTCCTCGTCCAGGAGCTGCAGCGGATCGGGCCGGAGCTGGCCAGGGACAAGGAAGCGCATGTCGACTTCTGGCACCTGCTGGTCCGCGAAGGGAGCGACGGCAGCGCGCTGGTGCCGTTGCACGAGCTGGGAGTGGTGGGAGCGCTCTTCCCCGAGATCGCGCGGCTGCGCGCGCGCGCGCAGCACAGCCTCTACCACGTCTACACCGTCGACACGCACACGGTGTTCGCGCTGGCGCACATGATGCGGCTCCGTTCCGGCGCGCTGGCGGATACGGAACCGCAGCTGACGCGCATTTCCCGCGCCCAGCAGCGCCCGCTGGTCCTGATGCTCGGACTGCTGTTCCACGATCTGGGGAAGGGAATGGGTCCCGACCACTCCGCGCGTGGAGCGGAGCTCGTGCGCGGGTACGCGCAGCGCATCGGCCTCGACCCGGCGGACGCGCGGGACGTCGAGTGGCTGGTCCTGGCGCACCTGCGCATGAGCCACATCTCCCAGCGCCGCGACCTCGAGGATGCCGCGCTGATCGAGTCCTTCGCCCGCGAGGTCGAGACCATCGAGCGCCTGGAGATGCTCTACCTCTTGACCTACGCGGACATGTCCTGCGTCTCTCCCGAGAACTGGACCATCTGGAAGGCGAACCTCCTTCGTGCGCTCTACGAGAAGACGCACGCCACCATGCTCGCGGAGGGGCTGGGCGCTCCGGAGCACGCCCAGTCGATCGAAGCCCGGCGGCAGCGGCTCGCCGATCGGCTCGCTCCCCTGGCAGGCGATCAAGCGAAACTCGCGCCGGAGTTCGTGCGGGAGTTGCCCGAGCGGTACCTGACCACCGCCCTGCCGGAGACGGCCGCGCGGCACCTCAAGCTGTGGGCAGGGGCGCGAAAGGCCGGGTTCGCGGCCGAGCTGCACCGCTCCGCCGTCGGCGAGGCGGATCTCACCCTGCTGGCCACGGACCGGCCCGGTCTGCTCTCCATCTTCACCGCGGCGCTTGCCGCGAACGGCATCGACATCCTCGGCGCCGAGGTGAATTCGCTCGCCAGCGGCATCGCCTTGGACACGTTCGTGGTGCGGGAGTCGGGCGGCGCCGCTCCTTCGCAGACTCGTTGGGAAGCAGCCCGGGGCGATCTGCTGCGGCTGCTCTCGGGTGCCGACGATCCGCACCGCCTTGTGCAGAAGCGCCTCCGCAGAGCGAGCTGGGCGAGCTCCGCCGCTCCTGCGGTACAGACGAAGGTGCGTGTCGACGATGTCAGCAGCGAGACGATGACGATCCTCGACGTCCTCACCCAGGACCGTCCCGGACTTTTGCACACCATTGCCGACGCTTTACACAGGGCAGGGGTGAGCATCGAAGTGGCTCGGATCGCCACGGAAGGGAACCGCGCTACCGACGCCTTCTATCTGCGTGACCTCACGGATAGGCCCAGAACGGGGGTCGGGAAGATTACGGACCCCGCCCGCCGTGCTGCCGTCGTGGGCGCTGTCGAAACGGCGATCGCAGGAGGGGGCTGAGCCATTTCCCCAGCGGTCCCGTACGGTTGGCCGGTTGCGGGGCGGCGGCCGGCGACCTAGCTTCCGTTCGTCAATGTGAGGTGCACGACACCCAACGTGCGCAAAGGTAGGTGCGAGTGGCAGATCGGTTGCAGAGCAAGTCAAGAAGCGCATCCTGTGATGCGCTTCCTGAAAACTGAAGGAGCCGAAGGGGACGGGAGGGGGGTTCCTTCCAACCACCGGAGGCAGTGAGATGGCGGAGGACAAGAAGGGCGGAATGACGGTAGCCGAGGCGGGGCGCAAGGGCGGAGTGAAGGTCGCCCAGGAGCGCGGCCGCGCGTTCTACGAGCAGATCGGACGCAAGGGCGGCGAGACCGTCAAGGCGGAGCGCGGGCACGAGTTCTACGAGCAGATCGGCAAGAAGGGCGGCGAGTCGGTCCGGGCCGCACGCGGTCCGGAGTTCTACTCCCAGATCGGTCACAAGGGCGGGCAGAAGGTCCGCGAGCTGATCGAGCAGGGCAAAAGGATGGCTCGCGAAACCCAGAAGAAGGAAGGCGGGCTGGACGAGATGGGGAACCTGAAAGGTAGCCGGCGCGACGAAGACTGAGGCGCGGCTGCTTCCGGGGGTCCTCTGACGGAGGCGGGCTTCCCCTCGGTGGACCCGCCTCCTCGTGCTTCGCGCAGGACCTCCTGATCGGTGTTTTTCGCCGAATTTTTGCTCTGCTGACCGCGCGAGCACAACATGGGGCGTGTGTCAAGGCGCGCGCCAATCCAGCCGGTCGATCCGCGGCACCCGCAGCCGCGGCATATCCAGCGCGCCGCTTCGGTGCTGCAGGACGGCGGCATCGTCTCCTACCCGACCGACACGTACTACGCGCTCGGCTGCGACGTGTTCCAGAAGCGGGCGATGGAGCGCCTCGCCTTGTTGAAGCGCCGCGACGACAAGAAGCCGTTCGCATTCCTCTGCGCCGATCTCGGCGAGGTCGCCAAGTACGCCATCGTCTCCAACGAAAACTTCCGCCTCATGCGGCGGCTGCTTCCCGGCCCGTACACCTTCGTGCTCGACGCGACCCGCCTGGTGCCGCGCACCGCGCTCAGGCGGCAGCGCCAGGTCGGCGTCCGCGTGCCCGACGCGCCGGTCGCCACGGCGCTGGCGAGGGCGCTGGGCAGGCCACTCGCGACCACCAGCGCCTCGCTCCCCGGCGAGGAGCCGCTGATCGACGCCGTGGACATCCAGGAACATCTCGGCCACGGGATCGACCTGATCCTCGATGGCGGCGTCACCTTGAACGAGCCGTCCACCGTGCTCGATCTCACCGGCCCCGCGCCCGTCGTGCTTCGCCAGGGCAAGGGCCGGCTGGAAGGAGTGGTCGCGTGACCGAGGCCGTTCAGCGCGCACCGACCGAGCTCGACGAGGCGGTGGATCGGTATCTCGCGCACCTGCGCGTCGAGCGCGGGCTCCTCAACGCGACCCTGGAGGCCTACGCCCGCGACTTGCGGGAGTACGTGGAGTGGCTCTCGAGGCGCGGCGTTCCGCGCCTGGCGGAGGTGGACGAGCCGCTGATCCTGCAGCACCTGGGCGCGCTTCAGTTGCGCGGGTTGTCGCGCGCCTCGCAAGCCCGGCATCTCGCCGCCGTGCGCGGGCTGCACAGGTTCGCCAATGCCGAAGGCCTGACGCCCGGCGATCCCTCCGAAGGGGTGGAGACGACGCGCGGCTCACGCCCGCTTCCGCATTTTCTCGCGGTCGACGAGGTCGATCTTCTGCTGGCGCAGCCGGATGCGGGCAACGCCTCGGGCGCGCGCGACAAGGCGATGCTGGAACTGCTGTACGCGAGCGGGCTGCGGGTCTCCGAGCTGGTGGCCCTGCCGGTCAGCGCCATCGATCCGCATACCGGAGTGGTCCGGGTGCGCGGCAAGGGCGGCAAAGAGCGCATCGTTCCCGTCGGGGAGCGGGCCCGCGACGCGCTCGCCGCCTACCTCTGCGGCCCGCGCCAGAAGCTCCTGGGAACGCGGCACTCGTCCGACCTCTTCGTCACGCCGCGCGGCGGGCACATGACGCGGCAGGGATTCTGGAAGCTGCTTGGCCGGTACGCGCGCTCCGCCGGCATCCAGCAGCGCGTCTGTCCCCACACGCTGCGCCACAGCTTCGCCACCCACCTGCTCGAGCGGGGCGCGGACCTGCGCGCGGTACAGGCGATGCTGGGGCATGCGGACATCGCGACGACGCAGATCTATACCCACGTGGATCGCGAGCGGCTCAAGGCGGTCATCGCCAAGCACCCGCGCGCGTAGGAAAGGCCGCCGACTTCGATCACGGCGACGGCGACGTGGCCCTTGACGGTTTTCGTGGCCGCGATCCGGGCCGATCCGGTACAGTCCCCGCGCGCGCGGCGGGAGCCGCCCGGAAGAGCAGCCCTGAATGAGCGAAAGCGCCCAGAAGCCCACACAGCGTCAGCCACGCCGCGTCGTCTCGGGGATGCGACCCACCGGGCGCCTGCATCTCGGCCACTATCAGGGAGCGGTGAAGAACTGGATCGAGATCAGCCGCAAGGCGGAGTGCTTCTTCTTCTCCGCCGACTGGCACGCGCTCACCAGCGAGTACAAGGATACCTCGAACATCGCCGAGGCGCAGCGGGAGATGTTCGCCGACTGGATCGCGGCTGGCCTCGACCCGGAGCGCTGCACGCTGTTCATCCAGAGCCACGTGAAGCAGCACGCCGAGCTGTACCTGCTGCTCGGCATGGTGGCGCCCCTCGGCTGGCTCGAGCGCGTCCCCACCTACAAGGAGCAGCAGGAACAGCTGAAGGAGAAGGACCTCAATACCTACGGCTTCCTCGGGTACCCGGTGCTGCAGACCGCCGACGTGGCGCTCTACGGGGCGGACGCGGTGCCCGTCGGGCAGGACCAGGTGTCGCATCTCGAGCTGGCACGCGAGCTGGTGCGCAAGTTCAACTTCCACTTCGGCACGCCGCAGAAGCCGGTCCTGGTCGAGCCTCATCCCTACCTGACCGACGTACCGAAGATCCTCGGCCTCGATGGGCGCAAGATGAGCAAGAGCTACGGCAACGCCATCGAGCTGGGTGAGGATCCGCAGAGCGCGCGCAAGCGCGTCATGGTCGCGGTCACCGATCCGGCGCGCAAGCGGCGCCACGATCCGGGACACCCGGAAGTGTGCCCGATCTACTGGCTGCACCGCGCGTACAGCTCTCCCGAGCGCGTGGAGCTGGTCGATCGGGAATGCCGCAGCGCCGGCATCGGCTGCGTCGACTGCAAGAAGATGCTGCTGGAGAGCTTGATTCCCGCGCTCGAGACGCACCGCGCCGCGCGCGCGGAGCTCGATCGCACCCCGGGGCGCGTCGAAGAGCTCGTGCAACTCGGCACGCGCAAGGCGAGCGGGGTCGCGGAGCAGACCATGGCCGCCGTGCGCGACGCGGTGAAGCTGACCTAGTGGAGATGCAGCCGGCCGAGAATGGCGCCTTCGCCGTCGCGCTGCCCGTCTTCGAGGGGCCGCTCGATCTGCTGCTCTCGCTGATCCAGGAGCACAAGCTCGACATCTTCGAAATCCCCATCAGCTTCATCACCGATCGGTACCTCGAGTACATGAACAGGGCGCAAGAGCTGAACATCGATCTGGCCGGCGAATATCTCTTGATGGCCGCCACGCTGGCGCACATCAAGTCGCGCATGCTGCTGCCGCGCGAAGAGGCGGCGGAGGCGATCGAAAGCGAGGCAGGACCGGATCCCAGGCAGGAGCTGGTCCGCAGGTTGCTCGAGTACCAGAAGTACAAGGATGCCGCGCAGCGGATCGGAGCTCGTCCGCAGCTCGGCCGCGACGTCTTCCTCCGCCGCGCCAGGGAAGACCTGCCGCTGGCCGCGCCGGACGTCGCGTACTTCAAGCCGCCCGACCTCACCGTCTACCGGCTGATCGAGCTGATGGCGCGCGTGCTCGCGGAGCGCAAGATCGAGATCCCGCACGAGGTGTTCGTCGAGCGGCTCTCCATCGGCGACCGCATCTCGGTGATCACCGACCGCTTGCGCGCCGACGACCGCATCACCTTCACTTCGCTCTTCGCGGACCTGGCTGACCGCGACCGGCACCGCATCGTCCCCACCTTCCTCGCGGTCCTGGAGATGGCGAGGCTGAAGCTGATCAAGCTGCACCAGCCGGAGAGGCACGCGGAGATCTACATCGGACGCACGGACGCGCTGTTCACTTCCACCGCCGAAGGAGCATCGCTTGACTATCGAGGGTGAGAAGCAGCCGGACCTGCCCATCTCCGATCGGCCATCGTCCGCGGAGGCGGAAGAGCTGGACGGCGGCGAACGGGGAGCGGCCGCAGACGAGCAGGAGACCCAGGAGGCCGCGCGGACCGAGCTGCAGCAGCTCAAGGAAGCGGCGCGGTTCGCGACTCCGGAACGCGCGGTGGCGGTGCTGGAGGCCCTCTTCTTCGCGGCGGAGAAGCCGCTCGATCTGGCCACGCTGGAGGAGGTCACGCAGTTCTCGCGGGAGCTGCTCGAGTCGGCCCTCGCCGGGCTGCAGACGACGTACGCGGCCGGGACAGGCGGGGTCGCCCTGATCGACCTGGGCGGCCGTTGGCAGCTGCGCACGGAGCCGCAGACCGGAGCGTACGTGCGCCGCCTCCTTCAAGTAAAGCCGCTGCGCCTGACGCGCGCCGCGCTGGAGACGCTGGCGATCATCGCCTACCGGCAGCCGATCACCCGGCCCGAGATGGAGGACCTGCGCGGCGTAGACTGCGGGGCGGTGACGAAGGCGTTGCTCGAGCGCAAGCTGATCCGGATCCTCGGGAAGAAGGACGAGCCGGGCAGGCCGCTGATCTACGGGACGACGAAGGAGTTCCTCGAGCTGTTCAACCTGCGCGATCTGACGCAGCTGCCGACGCTGCGGGAGTTCCAGGAGCTTTCCGAGGAGTCGCGCCGGATCGTCGAGGACGAGGCCAAAACTCCGGTCGCCGCGGGGCTTTCCGAGCTGGCGGCCGACCCGGTGGTCGAGGAGCGGATCGTCCAGGCGACCGCGGAGAGCGAGAGCGCGCTCGCGCAGCTGGAAAGCGCGATGGAGCGCGCCGACGAGTCCGCGAAGAGCACCGCCACGGTGCTCGCGCCGCCTGCGCCTCCCGAACCGCCGAAGGCGGAGTGATGGGCGCCGAACGGCTGCAGAAGATCCTCGCCCACGCCGGCGTCGCCTCGCGACGCAAGGCGGAGGAGTTGATCGAGAGCGGGCACGTCAGCGTCAACGGGAAGGTGATCCGCGAGCTCGGCAGCAAGGCGGACATCGAGCAGGATCTCATCCAGGTGGACGGCCGCACCATCCGCGAGACGCAGGACAAGGTCTACTACGTGCTCTACAAGCCGGCCGGCTGCGTGACCACGCTGAGCGATCCGGAGGACCGGCCGACGATCAAGAGGTATCTCCAGCACATCCCGGAGCGCGTCTACCCGGTCGGGAGGTTGGACTATGACGTCGAAGGCGCCCTGATCGTCACCAACGACGGCGATCTCGCGTTTTCGATCATGCACCCGCGCTTCGGCGTGCGGCGCACTTATCTGGCGAAAGTGCACGGCGTGCCGGCTCCCCGGCAGCTCGAGCGATTGCGGGCGGGCGTGCGTCTCGAAGACGGCCGCGGCCGGGCGCTCGAGGCGGAGGTGCACTCGCGGACCCCGAGGAACACCTGGGTGCGCGTGGTGGTCGCCGAAGGGCGGCCGCACCTCGTCAAGCGGTTGATGGAGGCCGTGGGAGCGCCGGTCCAGAAGCTCCATCGCGCCGATTACGGCGGGATCGGTGTCGCCGGGATGCGCCCTGGCGAAGCGCGGGAGCTGACGCGCGCGGAAGTCCAGATGCTCCGGGCACAATCGGGGAAGAAGGCGGAGGCCGGCGTGCGGCGACAGCAGATCGCGCTTCCGGCGCGGCGGCATGGCCACGGCCCGCCGCCGGCCGGTGGTCGGACCCGCCGCGGCCGGCAGCGCCGATGAGGGGAAAGGTGCCGGGAGCAATCGCGACAGCACTCGCCACTCAGGGTTAAAAAGGCTTGGATGGCGAAAAAGCCCCAGGTCGACATCCGGAAGCTCAAGGACGAGGTCGCCGAACACCTCAAGAAGTCGAGGTGGGAGAAGGCCGCTGAGGTCCTCGCGGAGCTGGCGGCCGCCGAACCGAAGGACATGACCCTCCGGCTCAAGCTGGGGGACACCTATCGGAAGATGGATCAGCCGCAGATGGCGATCGAGGCCTATCGGCACGCGGCGAAGTTCTTCGGCGACGAAGGCCAGCTGATCAAAGCGATCGGCGCGGCGAAGATCATCCTGGAGATCGATCCGCGCAATGCCGAGGCATTGAAGCAGCTCGGCGACATGAACAAACGCCGCCTCGGCAAGATCTCGCTGGCCAGGATTCCAGCACCGACGAACCACCCGGCTGCCGCCGGCCGCAGACAAGGTGCCATCGAACTCGGCGATTCGCCGGGCGCCTCGACTGACCTGGGCATGACGACCGGGATCGACCTCCCCGCCGGCGGCGAGGACGAGCCGCTCGAGCTGGATGACGGCCGATCGATCAGATCGCCGGCCTCCCGCTCCACCGCCGCGCTCGCTCCCACGCCGCCGGACGCCCCCGCGGGTGGCGAGTTGGACCTCGACCTCGGCGGAAGCCCGCCTCCTTTGTCGCGGGGCGCCGCCAGGCGTCGCGCGACTGCTCCGCCTGTTCCCGAGAAGGGCGAGCTCGGTCTGGATCTCGATCCCGACCTTCCTGCCGGGCAGCCCGAGGCGCTGCCCGACGACGCGATCCTCACGCCGGAACCCGAGGACCTCGTCGCAGGCCCGCATGACGAGGAAGTGATCCCCAGCGACGAATTCGGACGCCAGGGCGGACCGATCGCGGACCTGCTCTCCAGCAGCGCGGAGGAGGAGATCGAGCTGCTCTCGATCAGCGCGGACGAGGAGCTGGCCGGCAGCCGGCCCACCGAGCCGCCCAGCGTCTCCGCCGAGGACGACGACCTGGATCGCGCATTCGGCAACATCGCGCCGCTCGCAAGCGCTCCGGCGCCGAAGATCGCCGCGAAGAAGGTTCCACTGTTCGACGATCTTCCACAGGACGCTTTCGTCGCCCTCGTCAACCGGCTTGGCTACCACCGGCACCTTCCGGGTCACCTCATCATCCGGGAGGGTGATCCCGGACGCAGCTTCTTCATCATCGTCGAAGGCCGGGTGCGCGTGTACAAGGCCGCCCCCGAAGGCAAGGAGATCACCCTCGCGCACCTCGGCGAGGGCGCGTTCTTCGGGGAGATGGCCCTGCTTTCCGGGGCGCCCCGGACCGCGAACGTCGTCGCCGAGGAGGAGAGCGAGATCCTCGAAGTGACCGACACGCTGCTGCGCGAGCTGGCGGCGCGGTATCCGACGGTCATCAACTCGCTGAGGAATTTCTACCGGCAGAGGCTGCTCAACAACGTGATGGCCATCTCGCCGCTGTTCAAGGACTTCGACCCCTCGGAGCGCCGGGGCATCGTGGAGAAGTTCCGCATGCGGCAAGCCGCTCCCGGAGAGAAGGTGATCGTCGAGGGGAAGAGCTCGGACGGTCTATACGTGGTCCTGCATGGGTCGGTGCAGGTCTCCGCGAAACAGACCGAGGTGGCGCTGCTGAAGGAAGGCGAGATCTTCGGCGAGATGTCGCTGCTCACGCGGGAACCGGCGGCCGCGACCATCACCTCGCCCGGCAACTCCATCCTCCTGCGGCTCGCGCGCGAGAAGTTCCAGGAGCTGGTCGTGACGCACCCGCAGATCCTCGCGCTGGTCAGCGAGTTGAGCGAGAAGCGCCGCAGCGCCATCGATGCGATCCTGCAGGGGGAGGGGGAAGGCCACGACGGAATGAGCTTCGTGTAGCCGGGTTGTTTCCTGGAAGCGCGCTGAGGATGTCGCCCGGCTTGCTGCTCATCGCTTCTCCTCCGTGGGCCGCACTGGCTCCCAAGTCCCTTTCCGCCCGCGGATGGTCAGCAGCGCTGCCTGCCCGGCCACCGTGGTGCCGTCGGCCATGGGCCAGGGGGTCCGGTCGGCGGCGCCGGGGTTGAGGTAGAGCTGCGCGGATTCCGTCTTCGGAGGGACCGGCGCGCCACGGCCGTCCACGGCGCGGCCCCCGGATTCCCAGACCTCGCCGAAGATCCCGAACTGCGCCTTGCGCAAGAGCGGGGCGAGTCGCGGGTCGCCCAGGTTCTGCGCCTCGCTCACGTCCAGAGCCCGGACGTCCTGCCCCCGTGGCGGAACGGCCGCGACCAGCATTGCGGGCGCCGCGACCCGGTCGAGCGCGGTGGCCACCGCGTCGATGTCCTTCTGTGCGTAGACGCAGGCGCCGTCCGCATGGAGCTGCCGGCGCTCGAATGCGCCAGGCAGCCCCACGACCGTCACGTCCCCGAGGTCGACGATGCGGGTATGGGAGAGATCGACGATGCGGGCGCCCTTCTTGCGCAGCTCGGCCTCGACCGCGTCGAGCTCGGAGCGGACTTCGCGGTTCCCGGCGATGACGAGCACGGGAAGCCCGCTCTCCGCCAGCAGGCCGAGCAGCGTCTCCTGCTCATCGGGGTTGTCGCCGACATCCCCGTCGGCGATGAGCACGCCGGCGCCGCGCTGCTTGAGCTCGCCTACCAGCTTGCGAAGCCAGGCGACGTTTTCGTCGTCGGCATCCTTGAGCCCGGCGAGCGCGCCGATCTTCAGCTCGCCGGTCGCGGCGCGAACCTTCTCGCGGGCGCCGGGCGCGTCGAACGACGCCACGCACGCGGGGTCGCTGCGCAGCACCGACACCTGCGGCGCGGGCGCAGGAGCGGCCGCCGGCGCGGCAGGGGCCACCGCTTTCTCGCGACAGGCCACCATCGCGAGCACGATCAATCCAGAAATGATCGTGCGCATCCTCGCGCAGTTTCGGCGCTCTACCGCTTCAGATCAACCGCTTGGCGGCGAAGTTCTTCTCTTTCAGGTTTTACGGATGATGCGGGGGGAGGGCGCGGCCGAAACGGGAGCTGACCGAGGCCCCCAGGGCAAAGAACTGCAGCAGCGCCAGGATCGAGATCCCCAACCAGGGGACGAACGCGAGCAGCAGCAGCACCACCATTCCCATGCCGAGCGCCGCTGGAGGCACGAACCGCTGCCCCGGCCCGGCGGGGAGCGCTTCGCCGATGCGGAGCGCGAAGGACGAGAGCCCCATCACGATGCTGAGGAAGATGATCACCGGAAGCAGCGGAATCAGCGGGATCCCCACGATGCTGATCCCCAGCAGCACCACCAGGGGCAGCAGCAGGAGCCAGCAGAGAAAGCCCACCGTGAAGCTGCGCACCGGGTTCTCGAACATCGCGAATCCCACGTTGCGAACGCGCTCCGGCCACATCCTCAGGACGCCCAGCCCGATGAGGAACATCAGCGCGAAGAGGGCGATGGTGGGAAAGAGGCCGAAGGGCCCGAGGCCCAGCAGCCGTCCGCGATGTCGCGAGCCGGGAAAGAGCTTCCCGATGCCCACCTGCACGTGCTCGCCCATCACCTGACCGCCGCGTTCCACGTCGACCGAGCCGAGCACGGCCACCGCCTGCCCCATCACCAGCGCGCCCTGGCTCACGGTGATGCCGCCGCCGACCGCGACGGCGTCCCCCTGGACGACGCTGCCGGGCTCGAGCTCGATGGACCCGCCCACGCAGACCACGTCTCCCTGGACAATCTGGCCCTGCTGCACGGTGATGTCGCCGCGGAAGACACGGACCATGTCGCGGTTGCCGTGCCGGTGCGACCCCTGCAGCACCTTGGCGCCTCCGCTGCGCCGGGACGACGTCTTCTCGATCAGCATGCCGGCGGCGCCCTCGGCGTCCGGTGTCGCCACGACCACCAGCTTGTCGTTCTTGAGCACGCCCATGGCGCCGCTCTGCTTGAGGACCTGGCGCAGCGCCTCGCGCGGATCGGCGTCCTTGATGTCCACGTCGATGCGCTCCCTGGGCGATCCGACCAGCGTCATCGTCCAGCCGGCGATGCGCGCGATCCGGTGCAGCAGCTCGGCGGTGGGAACGTTCCTGCCTCTTTCCGTGAAATGAGGCAGCTCCCGCTGGGCGTCCAGCCGCTTCAACCTGACGGGTGGAACGGGGGGCACGGGTGGCACCGGCGGTACGGGGGGAACGGGCGGCAGGACCTCCAGGTCGGAGCCCTCGTCGGCCCCGGGGTCGACATCGGATTCGGAATCGCTGCCGGTCTCGTCGTCGCTGGTGATCTTCAGCGTGATCACCCGGTCGGCGAGCCCGCCCATCACTTTCCCCATCGCGCCGTGCGAACCGAAGTGCTCGAGGAACACGCCGCCCTGGGCGAGCAGGAGGCTGAGGAAGAGGCCGCTCATGGAGTCAGGACCCCGCAGTCACGCGCGCGTAGGCCGGCTTGAGCGTTCGCGAGAGCGCGGTCAGCACCACGGCCAGGAAGAGGAAGGCGCCGATCCCGAGCGGGAGACGGATCGCAGCGAACACCGGCCCGACCGCCACCCAGACGGTGCGAGCGACGGAGACGCCCTCGATCAGCCGGTTCACCTGCGTGTTCAGCGCCCATCCGATGATGGCGAAGAGCGCCAGCGCCAACGCGGGAATGGCGGCAAGCAGCGTGTGGCGGCGGGTGACCAGGTGCGCCTCCCGGACCTCGAGGGCGGCGAGCACGGTGGCGGTGAAGTCGGCAGGCGGTTCCGGATCCTTCAACGCGGACAGGCGCCCGACCAGGGCGGAGTAGAGGGTCAGCGAGGCGCCGCAGCCGGCGCAAGCCTGGCAGTGTTCGCGAGCAGCGAGCCCCTCGGGACCGCGCAGCGTGCCGTCGGCCAGCGACTGCAGCTGGGTGTCGGTGAGGTGGCTCATGACAGATGCTCCGCGAGCTTCACCATCAGCTCCTTGCGGGCGCGGTGCAGCCACGTCATCACGGTGCCCATCGGCACGTCAAGCGTCTGGGCGATCTCGGCGTAGCTGCGGTGTTGGATGTGGAAGAGGGCGATGACTTCGCGGTAGCGCGGGGGCAGGGCTGCGACCGCGCGGTCGAGATCGCGCTGCGCCTCTTCCTCCTGGACCCGCTGCTCGCCGGAGACCGCAAAATGATCCTGGAGCTCCGGCGCGACGCCGGTCTCTGCCGGATCATCGCCCCTGCCTTCGGCGGCGAGCGCCAGCATGGGGCGCCGTCTGCGGAGCAGGTCGATGCAGTGGTTGCGGGCGATGCGCAGCACCCAGGCGGCGAACGGCTGGCGAGGATCGAAATCGCCGATCCCGATATAGGCCCGGACGAAAGCTTCCTGTGCCGCATCGCGCGCCTCTTCGCCCGCGCCGAGCATCCGGAAGCAGAGGCCGTGCACGGACTGTTTGTGCTTTTCCACGAGCCGCGCGAACGCGGCCTTGTCCCCGGCGGCGGCCGCGCGCGCCCACTCCGCCTCGTCGGCAGGACAGGCGGGGCGGACCAGCTCAGTTACGGGCGCCAAAGGGAAGGGCAGCGAGATCGCCGTGTCCACTGGGACTTCTACGGCCTTCGGGAGGGGAGTATTTCACCTCAGAAGTAACCCCGCTGCAGGAGCAGGCAAGCGACTCCCAACGCCAAAGGCAGGAACGTGCAGAGCACCCCGAGCCAGAGGAAGCGCAGGAAAGGAATTTTCCCTTTTTCTCCAGCGAGTTCCAGCACGATCAGGTTCGCGACCGAAGCCACCGGCGTCAGGTTTCCCGCGAGCGTCGAGGTGAGCGCGAGCGACAGCCAGGCAAGATGAGGGTCGGCGAGCTTCGGCACCCAGTGCGCCGCGAGCAGGACGAACGGCACGTTGCTGACGAGCTGGCAGGCGGCGACGGTGAAGAGCCCGAACCGAATCGTCTGCTGCGGTGCGTCAGAACCGAGCAAGGGCGCGAGCGCGGTGTGAATGCGTTCAGCGATCCCGGCCTGCGCGACCCCGTGCGTGACCACGAACAGCCCCGCGAAGAACAGCAGCAGGGACCCATCGACCTGCGCGAACATCGCTTTGGGCGGCTGCCGGGAGAGGGCGAGCAGCACCGCGGCGCCGGTCATTGCCGTCCAGGCGAGACTGTAGCCGAGCAGGAACCCGGCGAGGACGAAGGCGAGACCGCCGGCGCAGAGCAGCGAGAGAGGCTTGTTGAGGGGCGGCGGAGCGTCCAGGTCCACCGAGAGACGCTTCCACGCCAGCTCGCGGCGGAACGCGACCAGAAGCACGCAGAGGACGGCGCCGAGGGAAAGGAGGGCAGGTAGCAGCAACGCCTTGCTGAACTGTGTGTACGCAATGCCGCTCAGCGTGCCGATCAGCATGTTCTGGGGGTTGCCGGTGAGCGTCGCGACCGACCCGGCGTTCGAGGCGAAGGCCAGCCCGAGCAGGTACGGAAGCGGTGGCAGCGCGGCGGCCTCGACGAGCGCAAGGACGAGCGGCGTGCACATCACACAGACGGTGTCGTTGACGAGCAGCGCGGAGAGCGCCCCAGCGACGAGGACCAGCACCGCGAGCAGCGCGCGTGGGCCATGCGCGCGGCGCAGCGCCGCCCATGCGATCCAGCGAAAGATGCCGGCGCGTGCCATCACGCTCGTGATCACCATCATCCCCAGGAGCAGGACGAGGGTGTCCCAGGAGATGGCGTCGCGGTAGACCTGCTCCGGCGTGAGCACGCCGAGCGCGACCATCGCCACGGCGCCGGCGACGGCGCCCCCAGGCCGATCGAGCTTGAGGAACGGCAACTCGGTGCCCGCGAGGAAGAGGTACGTCGCGGCGAAGATGATCAGCGCTTCGAGCACCTCGCCTACCTGAACCATGTGTGCGAAGAATGGGCAATGTTTCCGACCTATCCGGACCTCGCCGGGCGCACGGCACTCGTGACCGGCTCGTCCAGCGGGATCGGTCGTGGCGTCGCGGAAGCCCTGCTGAAGCAGGGCATGCGCGTGGCCGGACAGCACCGCACGCACCCCCCTCCGCAGGGAACCGCTGCGGTTCGCGCCGATCTCGCGACCGAGCAGGGCTGCGTCGAGGCCGTGCGAGCGGCCCGCGAGCGGCTCGGCGAGGTGCATCTGCTGGTCCACTCGGCCGGCCTCTACGACGCCGGCCCGATCGCGAGCATCTCTGCTGCCGCGCTCGAGGAGATGTTCCGGGTGAACGTGTACTCCGGCTTCTATCTCGTGCGGGAGCTGCTGCGCTCGGGTCTGAGAAACGCCGTCTTCATCGGGAGCACCGCCGGTCAGCGCGGGGAGCCCGGCCATTCGCACTACGCGGCCTCCAAAGGCGCGGTGCAGTCGATGATGATGTCCATCGCCGTGGAGCTGGCGCCCCGCGTCCGCGTCAACCTGGTCTCGCCAGGCTGGGTGCGCACGCCGATGGCGGAGCAGTCGTTGCAACGCATCGGGCCAGCGCTCGTGCCCACCCTGCCGAATCAGCGCGTGGCGGACGTGGACGACGTCGTCAACGCAGTGCTCTGGCTGGCGAGCGACGCTTCCTCGCACTGCATCGGGCAGGACCTGTGCGTTTCCGGCGGGGCGCTGCTGGTGGTGCCGCGCGGACAGATGAGGCCTGCGTGAGGCTGTCGGGTCGAGAGCTGCGTCTTCGCGCAGCCGAGGCCCGGCGGCACTACGCCCGCTGCGACCTCTGCGCGCATCTCTGCGGCGTGGACCGCAGGCACGGACCCGCCGGAGTCTGCCAGGAGGACGACGGACTCTCGCTCGCCGGAGCCGGCGTCCATTACGGAGAGGAGCCACAGCTCGTCCCCTCCGGCTTGATCCTGATCGCCGGCTGCAATCTCTCCTGCCAGAGCTGCGAGACCTGGTCGTTCTCGCTCGAGCGCCGGGGCACCGTTCGCACTTCCGCCGAGCAGCTGGCTGCGCTGCTCCTCGATCTGGAGAAGTCGGGCGCCGCAAACGCCAACTTCGTCACGCCCACGCACGTCCTCCCCGTGCTCCTGGAGGCGCTCGCGGTGGCGGCGGAGCATGGCTGGTCGTTGCCGGTGGTGTGGAACTGCGGAGGGTACGAAAGCATCGAAGCGCTCAGGCTGCTCGAGGGCGTGGTGGACGTCTATCTGCCGGACGCGAAGTACGGAGACGATGCGGTTGCGTACGAGCTTTCCGGTTGCAAACGGTACACCGCCGCCCTCGATCGCTCGCTGCGCGAGATGCACCGCCAGGCCGAGGTCATCGTCCGCCACCTGGTCCTCCCCGGCGCCGTGGCGTCGCCCGGCAAGCTCATGCCGCTCATCGCCTCGGTTTCACCCGCCATTTGCATCAACGTCCTCTCGCAATACCGGCCGGTGTATCGCGCCGCGCGCTTCCCGGTGATCGCCCGCGGCGTCACCGCGCAGGAGGTGAGCGCCGCGGTCGAAGCCGCGCGATCCGCTGGTCTGCGCAACATCCTCGTGGACGGGAGACCCGCGTGATGCCTTGTCCATTGCGCAGGGCGCGATAGAGTCCGGCCGAATGCGCGGCCCGATGCAGGTCGGCGAACGTCCGGCGCAGGCGGTGCTCGACGGGGCGATCGGTCTGGCGCTGGCCACCGGCGTTCCGCTCCGGTTGCGCGGACCGCTTCGCGACGCGGATCTCGCGCTCGCGCTGGCGGCGATGAAGCTCGGCGGCGATGCCGACGCGGCGCGCGAGCCGCTCTCCGGCACGGGCGAGGTGGAGCTGACGCTTCCACACCCCCGCGCCGGCGTCCACGTGCTCGACCTGCCGTATCCGGGCGCAGTCGCCCGCGCGCTCTGGACGTTGTCCTGGCCGCTCGCGCTGCTGGGAAAGCCTTCGGAGCTGCGGCTGCACGGACCGAACCACAGCGACGACGCCCCGACGTTCCACGATCTGCGGCTCGGGTGGGCGCCGTTCGCGGCGCAATTCGGCCTGAAGATGGCGCTGGAGCTGACGCACGCGGGGTTCGGGAGCGACGAAGGCGAGATCGTCGCCGCGCTCGATCCGGCGCCGGCGCTCACTCCGCTGCGCGCCGTGCACCGCGGGTTGCTTCGCCAGGTGTCCGTGGTTGCGGCCGTCGGCGGCGGCCGGCACGAAGCGGCCCAGGACGCCGCCGAGCGCGTGGTCCGGGCGATGCGCCGCCGGGGCGTGATCGCCGAGGCCGAACGGGTCCCGCTGCCCTTGCCTCCTTCCTCGCCCGCGCGAAGCCGCTGGGCGATCACCGCGACCGCGGAGTTCGAGAACAGCGTGGTGACGGTTTCCACGCTGGGACAGGCGCCGGCGCTGGTCGGGCCGGAGCAGGGAGATCGCCTCGCGGAGCGGCTGTCGCGTTTCCTGGAACGCCGCGGCGCGCTCGATTCGAACATGGCGGAGCGGATGCTGCTCCCCTCGTTCCTCTGCGCGAGCGGCCTGGGCGCGCGCGCCGGCACTCCGCCGAGCTGCCATTACACGGCGAGCGAGGTGACCGGCTCGCTGCTCGAGCTGGCGACCATCGCCCGGCAGGCGCTGCCCGTCCGCGCGGTGGTCGACGGGGCCGAGGGCGAGGAGGGCGTGGTGGTGGTGGCGCCGCAGGCATGATCGCGCTCCTCTGCGCGGCCGTCTTCGACTTGATCCTCTCCGGCGGCCGCGTGATGGACGGCACCGGCGCGCCGTGGTTTCGCGCCGACGTCGGCATCCGCGCAGATACCATCGCCGCGATCGGCGATCTCTCGCAGAGCAAGGCCCGCCGGCGGGTCCGGCTCGGGGACCTCGCGCTCTCGCCCGGATTCATCGACCTGCTCGGCCAGAGCGAGCTGAACGCGCTGATCGATCCGCGGGAGGAATCGAAGGTGCGTCAGGGGATCACCACCGAGCTCACTGGCGAAGGCATCTCGCCCGCGCCGACGAATGCCGCCTGGATCCACGAGCAAGAGCCGTGGTTGCGCAAGTACCGGCTCAAGATCGACTGGACGGATCTCTCCGGCTACTTCCGCCGGCTGCAGAAGGCGCGGCCGAGCATCAATGAAGCCCTGCTGGTGGGAGCCGGCCAGGTGCGCGGGATCGTGCTCGGGTTCAAGGACGTCCAGCCCGACGACAAACAGCTGGCCCGGATGCAGAAGCTGGTGGACGCGGCGATGCGCCAGGGCGCCTTCGGCGTCTCGAGCGGGCTGATCTACCAGCCGGGGAGCTTCGCCAGGACCCCCGAGCTGATCGCGCTCGCGAAGATCGCGGCGAAGCACGGCGGCATCTACGCGACGCACATCCGGAGCGAGTCGAAGAAGATCGCCGATGCGCTGGAGGAGGCCTTCACCATCGCCCGCGAGGCCCGGGTACCGGTGGAGATCTGGCATCTCAAGATCTCGGGGCGCGCAAACTGGGGCCGGATGAAGGAGGTGATCGGCCGGATCGAGGCGGCGCGGGCCGCGGGACTCGACGTCACGGCCGACATGTATCCATGGATCGCGAGCGCGAACGGTCTCGACGCCTCGATTCCGGACTGGGCCCACGAAGGCGGGGTGGACGCGATGGTCGCGCGCATCCGCGATCCGGCGCAGCGCGCGAAGATGATCCGGGAGATCGATCCGGAGCTGCACGCCGAGGACATCCTGCTCCTCTCCGCCGTGAACCCGGAGGTGAAGAAACTCGTCGGCAAGCGGCTGGATGCGGCGGCCCGCGATCTGGGAAAGACGCCCGCGGAGGCCTTGGTCGATCTGGTGGCGATGGACCGGGCCAACGTCGGCGTGGCCCGGTTCGGAATGAGCGAGGAGGACGTGCGGCTGGGACTCTCGCAGCCGTGGGTGGCGATGGATACGGACTACGGCGCGATGGCGATCGACGGGCCGTTCGCCGCCGAAGGGAGCGCGCACCCGCGCGCCTTCGCCAGCACGGCCCGGATCCTCGGGCACTACGCGCGCGACGAGCGTCTCTTCAGCATGGAAGAGGCGGTGCGGAAGATGACCTCGCTCCCTGCGCGGCGGCTGGGCCTGCAGGACCGCGGGCTCATCCGCGTGGGCATGAAAGCGGATCTGGTCGCGTTCGATCCCGCCACGGTGCGCGATACCGCCACTTTCGAGAAGCCGATGGCCTACCCGGAGGGAATCCCCTACGTGGTGGTGAACGGAAAGATCGTGCTGGACAACGGCAAGCGCACGAAGGAACGGCCAGGGAGGCCGCTCCGGCACTTGCCTTGACTTGACCCCCGCTGCCGCGCACATTCCGGCGCCCAATGGCGGTGACGGCGGAACAGGTGCTATCGGCGCTCAAGGACCTCAAGGACCCCTCGTCCGGCCGGACGATGTCCGAGCTGGGGTATTTCAAGCACCCGGAGATCCTCGACGGCGGCGGCGTGCGCGTGCGCGTCGAGCTCCCCACGCCGGCCTCTCCGCACAAGGCGCGGATCGAAGAGGCGGTGCGGGCGATGCTCTCGCCCCTGCAGCTTCCCCGCGTGGAGGTGGCCTTCGGCGCCAACGTGCGCCCTTCACCGGGCAAGCAGAACAACCCGAACGATCTCGTTCCGTCGGTGAAGAACGTGGTGCTGGTGGGCTCCGGCAAGGGCGGTGTCGGCAAGAGCACCGTCTCGGCGAACGTGGCGGTTGCGCTGGCGAATCTAGGCTGCAAAGTCGGGCTGCTGGATGCGGACATCTATGGCCCTTCGATGCCGCTGATGATGGGCCTGTTCGGCGCGAGGCCCACCAGCGATGACGGCAAACGGGTGCTTCCGCTCAGCGCTTTCGGAGTGAAGGTGATGAGCATCGGGTTTTTCGTCGATCCCGACCAGGCGATGATCTGGCGCGGACCCATGCTCCACGGTGCGCTGGTACAGCTGCTGCGCGACGTCCAATGGGGCGACCTGGACTACCTGATCCTCGATCTGCCGCCCGGCACCGGCGACATCCAGCTCACCATCGCTCAACAAGTCAGCGTCTCCGGGGCGGTGGTAGTGACCACGCCCCAGGACGTCGCCCTGGCCGACGCGATCAAGGCGAAGACGATGTTCGACAAGGTGAACATCCCGGTGCTCGGATTCGTGGAGAACATGAGCGGCTTCATCTGCCCGAACTGCCACCACGAGACGGACATCTTCTCCAAGGGTGGCGCGGAGCAGGCTGCGGGCAAACTCGGGGTGCCGTTCCTCGGTCGGGTGCCGATCAACACGGCCATCCGGGCCGGCAGCGACGACGGCCGCCCGGTCGTCGCGGCGGACCCCGGGCTTCCCGAGGCGCAGGCGTTGACGAAGATCGCCCAGAACGTCGCCGATCGGGTGGCGATCGCGAACATGACGGCGGTCCCGCGGGGACAGAAGCCTCTTGTGCAACTGGGGAAGAAGCCGTGAACAAGACCTCGCTGGTGCAGTGTGAGGAGCAGGCGCAGGAGCACGGCGGATTCGCCTTCCGCCGCAAGCGGCTGGCGGCAGCGGCCGGCGGAAAAGGCATCGGCCTGAGCTGGTTCGAGCTCTCGCCGGGGAAGAAGGCGTTCCCCATGCATTTCCACCTCGCCAACGCCGAGGCGGTGTTCATCCTCGAGGGAGAGGGTATCCTGCGGCTGGGAGAGGAGGAGCATCCGCTGCGCGCGGGAGACTACGTGGCGTTTTCGCCCGGCCCCCCGGGTCATCAGATCGCGAACCGCTCGGATGCGCCGTTGCGCTATCTGGCGATCTCCACGATGAGGGAACCGGAGGTCGCCGTGTACCCCGAATCGAAGAAGGTGGGAGTGCTCGCTCGCGGCCACGGCATCATGTCCGTCCACCGCCGGGATGACGCGGTGGACTACTACGAAGGCGAGGAGTGACGAGCGCGACGCACTTCGGAGGTCCGAGCATGCCCGACGAGGACGACGATCTGCCGCCGGAGGAGATGAAGCGGCTCTCGGGCATCGTCCCGGACATCGTGCGGCGCGCCGTGCTGACCGGCGTCGGCGCGCTCTTCATGACGGAGGAGGGCATCCGCAACCTGGTCGGCGACATGAAGATGCCCAAGGATGCGCTCGCCTTCCTCATCGCCCAGGCCGACAAGACGCGCAGCGAGGTGGCGCGGGTGGTCACCCACGAGGTGCGGCGCTTTCTCGAGAGCGAGACGCTGCGGCGCGAGATGTGGAAGCTGCTCACGGGCGTCACGCTGGAGGTGAATGCGACCATCCAGCTGAAGCGCAGCGGCGAGCCCGGATTCAAGGCGAAGATCAAGCACAAGAAAAAGGAGCACGAGGAGGGGGATGCGTAGGTTCATCCCTCGCCTGCTCTTGCTGGCGGCGCTCGGGGGAGGGCTCCTGATCTGGTCGCAGCTGCGAAGGCCACGGGATCTGAAGATCTCGCTGGACCTCACCGGCGCCTTGCCCGGCGAAGTGATGGACCTCGACGTCACCGTCCGGCGCGGCGGTCACGCGCTGGCGCGGCACTTCGTCCGCTACGGAGCCGCCGGAGCGCCCGGCACCGTGGAGCTCGTCGTTTTCGCGGCGCCGGGCAACGCCGAGGTGGAGACGACGCTCGCGTATCGGGAGAAGCCGTCGCGGCGCAGCGTCGCGCGCGTGAAGCTGTCCGCCGAAGACCCCGCCAAGGTGAGCGCGCAGTGAATGCGGCGCCCTTCATTGCGGCGGGGCGTCCTCCTGGGAGGCCTTGACGTCCGCCAGCGGAAGCGTGAACGAGAAGGTCGAGCCCTTGCCAACTTCGCTGGTCACGGACACGTCGCCGCCGTGGGCCTCGACGATGCTCTTGACGATGTTCAGCCCCAGACCGAGGCCCTGCTCGCGCGAGCGAGCGTCCCGCACGTCACCGACCTGGTAGAGGCGATCGAAGATCTTCGCCACGTGCGCTGCCGGGATCCCGGTCCCATTGTCCTGGACGGAGACGAGCACGAACCCGCGCCTTTGTTGCGCGCCGATCGCCACCTTGCCGCCGTCGCGGCAGTGGCGCTCCGCGTTGGAGAGAAGGTTGCTGAGGACTTGCAGGATCCGGTCGCGGTCGCCCAGGACCGGCGGCGTTTCGGGCGGCACGCGTTGGCGGACGTTCAAGCGCCGCTCGAGGAACCGCGGCGCCAGACCCGCCAGCGCCTGGTTGACGGCCTCCCGCAGATCGAAAGGTTGGAACGTCATCGACTCGCGCGTCAGCTCGAACCGCGAGAAGTCCAGCAGCTCTTCGATGAAGGCGCGCAGCCGCTTTCCCGATGAGCGCGCCACCTGCAGGCATTGGCGCTGCCGTTCGTTGACGGGGCCCATCTTCTCCGCCAGGAGCAACTCGGTGTACCCGATCACGGTCACCAGCGGCGAACGCAGCTCGTGGGAGACGTTGGCGAGGAAGTTGTCCTTGCGCCGGTCCGCCTGCTGCAGCCGGTCGTTCGCCTCGCGCAGGACCCGGGTGCGCTCCTCGACGGCGTCCTCGATCATCGCCGCCTGCTCCCGCATGCGCTCGCGCATCATCGACCGCTCGAGCGCGAGCGAAGCCTGCAGCGCGAAGGAGCTGAGCACTCCCAGGTCGGGCTCGTTGCCGTCCCTGGGCGCCGCGAGAAGGATCCCGAGCGCATGGTCGCCGGCGCCGCGTAGCGGAGCGGCCACCACCTGGGAGAGTTGGAGGATCTCGACCAGCCGCTCCCGGGCGGCTTCCGACGCGCGCCTTCCCCAGATGGCGCGCAAGAGCTGGTGCGAGCGCACCTCCACCACCGGCTCGGGCGACTTGAGCAGCGTGTCGAGCAGCGGCGACTTCGCCGGATCGATCGGCACCAGCTCGCTCATCCTGCGGATGCCGATCAGCTTCATCGCCTCGTCGATCACCGCCCGCTTGTGCGACATGTGCGCGAGCGTCACGCCTTCGGGACCGGCGAGCAGCAGCGCGCTCTCGAAGCCGAGCCTGCGCAGCTCGTCCGCGATGGCGTGCAGCACGTCACGACGTTCGGTCTCGCGGCGCAGGCGCGCAGCCGCGGCCGCGAGCGTGCCCAGGTTCTGCCGGGCCCGCGCCAGGTCGGCGACCGCGCGCTGCCGGCCGCGCTCCTGGGCGAGCTGCAGCGACGCCTCGTGCCCGACGCCACGCAGCGCCCGCAGCAGCGAGCGCCGCGGCTCGCGATCGAGCACCAGCCGGAGCATGCCGGCCGCGTCGCTCTCCACGCTGAGCGACACGTCCGCGCACCAGAGCTCGGAAGGGGCCAGGCCGCCCAGGTCGAGCGCGTGCGCGACCTGGGGAGGACACCGCGCCAGATGGACGCTGCGGTCGACGGCCGCGGAGTCGGCGAGGGCCCCGGAAGAGACCAATTCTTGAAGGCCGCGCGCCGTCGCCTCGCGGCGCGCGCGCGGCGTCGCCAGCGCTCCGCCCACCGCGGCCTGCACGAGCTGCTCCGGACCGGCGCCGTTGCCGTCCAGCAGGTCCCCGCGCAGGCGCAACTCCGCCACCAGCGCGCCGCAGATGGCGGCGGCGTCGTCCACGATCCCCTGGCAGACGCGCTGCTCCACGAAGCAAAGTTACCGCATTTGACTCCACATCCTAAGCTGGCTTATCTCGGCCCCTCTTCGGAGGAGTCGGACCGTGGACGTCAAGACGCTGGCCGTGGTGGGCGCCGGGCAGATGGGCGCCGGAATCGCGCAGGTCGCCGCCCTGAGCGGAATCGAGGTGGTCCTGATCGACGTGAGCCCGGACTTCGTCCAGAAGGGCCTTGCGGGCATCCGGGCGCAGCTCGACAAGGCGGTCGGCAAGGGGAAACTGAAGGCTGGCGAGGCGCAGGCGGCGATCGCCCGCCTGAAAGCGGGCGCGGTGGAGGATGCGCGGGGCGCTCAGTTCGCGGTGGAGGCGGTGACCGAGAACGAGGAGGTGAAGAAGAAGGTGTTCGCCGCCCTGGCCAGGGCGCTGCCGCAAGCGGCCGTCCTGGCGACGAACACCTCCTCCATTTCCGTCACCCGGATCGCCGCCAGCGTACCGGCTCCGGAGCGCGTCATCGGGATGCACTTCATGAACCCCGTTCCGGTGATGCAGCTGGTGGAGATCATCCGCGGCGCCCAGACCAGCGACTCGGTGTACGCGGTCACCCGGGCCCTGGCGGAACGGATGGGCAAGACCACCGTGCTCTCCAAGGACATGCCCGGGTTCATCGTCAACCGCATCCTCATCCCCATGCTCAACGAGGCCTGCTTCGGCCTTCAAGAAGGGCTTGCTTCGGCGGAAGACATCGATACCGCGATGAAGCTGGGAACCAACGTGCCCATGGGGCCGCTCGCGCTGGCGGACTTCATCGGCCTCGATACCTGCCTCTCCATCGCCGAAGTGCTGCAGAAGGGCCTGGGAGACGATAAGTACCGGCCCGCGCCCCTCTTGCGGCAGCTGGTGGATGCGGGCTGGCTCGGACGCAAGACGAAGCGCGGCTTCCATAGGTATTGAGCCATGGCCTACGAAAACATCCTCGTCGAACGCGACCCGGCGATCTCCACCATCACCGTCAACCGGCCGAAGGCGCTCAACGCGCTGAACTCCCACACCCTCCGTGAGCTGACGCAGGCGGTGCGCGAATGCGCAGACTCGCGCGTCATCATCCTCACCGGGGCGGGCGAGCGCGCCTTCGTCGCCGGCGCCGACATCGCCGAGATGGTCCCGATGGGTCCCTGGCAGGCGCGGGAGTTCAGCGAGCTCGGGCACGTGCTGACCGCGCTGATCGAGGACATCCCGTCGGCGACCATCGCGGCGGTGAACGGCTACGCGCTTGGCGGAGGACTGGAGCTGGCGGTGGCGTGCGACATGATCTTCGCCAGCGAGAACGCCCGCCTCGGGCTCCCCGAGGTGACCCTCGGCGTCACCCCGGGATTCGGCGGCACGCAGCGGCTGGTGCGGCTGGTGGGCAAGCTGCGCGCCAAGGAGATGATCTTCACCGGCGACTGGGTGGACGCGCGGCGGGCCTACGAGATCGGCCTGGTGAACGCGGTGGTTCCGCGCGAGAAGCTGCTCGAGCACTGCCGATCGATCGGCCAGAAGATCGCCCTGAAGGGACCGCTCGCCGTCGCCCGCGCCAAGCGCCTGGTGGAGCGCGGCTACGACATGACCTTGCGGGCCGCCAATCGCCAGGAGGCGGAATCGTTCGCCCTGTTGTTCGACACCCAGGACCGCCGCGAGGGCATGAGCGCCTTCGTGGAAAAGCGTCCCGCCAAATTCACAGGAAGATAGATGGACTTCTCCCTCACCGACGAGCAGCAGCGGCTGGTCGAAACCGCGCGGAAGTTCACCCGCGAGAAGATCATCCCGGTCGCGCAGAAGCTGGACGAGCACGGCACCTTCCCGAAGGAGATCTGCGAGCAGGCTTGGGAGATCGGCCTGATGAACGTGGAATTGCCGCAGGAAGTCGGCGGCCTCGGGCTCTCGACGCTCGATCACGTGCTGATGGCCGAAGAGGTGAACTACGGCTGCGCCGGGATCGGCACCACGATGTTCGGCAACAACCTCGCGGCCATGCCCATCATGCTGGCGGGCACCGAGGAGCAGAAGAAGAAGTGGCTCGGCATGCTGACGGACGCGCCGGTCTTCGCCGCCTACGCGTGCTCGGAGCCGGACGCCGGCAGCGACGTGGCGGGCATGCGCACCACCGTCACCAAGGTGGGCGACGAGTACGTCCTCACGGGGCAGAAGCGCTGGATCACCAACGCGCGCTACGCGCAGTGGTACACGGTGTTCGGAAGGATCGGCGAGCCGCGCGACCGGCACAAGGGCATCACCTGCTTCGTCGTTCCGCGGGACGCTCCCGGCATCTCCGTCGGCCGCAAGGAGGACAAGCTCGGGCAGCGCGCCAGCGATACCTCGGACGTGATCCTCGAGGAGGTGAAGCTCACCAAGGCGAACCTGGTGGGCGAGGAGGGCCAGGGGTTCAAGGTGGCGATGAAGACCTTCGATCGCAGCCGGCCGTGGATCGCCGCGGCCGCGTGCGGGATCATGCGGCGAGCCCTCGACGAATGCCGCCGCTACGCGCTCGAGCGCAAGGCTTTCGGGCAAGCGATCGCGCAATTCCAGGCCGTCCAGTTCATGCTCGCGGAGATGGCGATGAAGTACGAGGCCACTCGGCTGCTGATGCTCAAGGCTTCCTGGAGCATCGGGCAAGGAAAGCTGGACGCCATCGAGTCGTCGTATGCGAAAGCGTTCGGGGCCGACTCGGCGATGGCGGTCGCCACCGACGCCGTGCAGGTCTTCGGCGGGTACGGGTACACCAAGGAGTATCCGGTCGAGAAGCTGATGCGCGACGCCAAGTTGCTCCAGATCTACGAGGGAACCTCGCAGATCCAGCGCATGGTGATCGCCCGCAATCTGCTGGCGCAGACCGGCTAAGTACGCAGACGCGCAGCGGGGGACGGCGGGGTCGGTCAGTTGACCGATTCTCATTTGCCCCGATCCGGGTGCACGTGTAGCATGATTGACGCGGTTCCCTTCAGCCTTCCAGAGACCCGCAACATGGAAATTGAGCTGAGCGAAGAGCAGAGGCTGCTGCGGGACACCTGTCGCGAGTTCGCGGACCGCGAGCTGAAGCCGAACGCCAAACGGTGGGACCGGGAGCACCAGTATCCCGCCGAAACGGTGAAGAAGGCGTTCGAGCTCGGCCTTGCCGGGGTCGCCGTTCCGACGGAGTGGGGCGGCGCGGGCATGGACAACGTCGCCTATGCGCTCGCGATCGAGGAGATCTCCCGGGGCTGCGCGTCCGTCGGCGTGACGTTGAGCGTGAACAACTCCCTCTACTGCGACCCGGTCCTCAAGTACGGGACCGACGGTCAGAAAGAAAGTTGGCTCAAGCCGTTCGCCAGCGGCGAGAAGCTCGGGTGCTTCGGGCTCACCGAGCCGCAGGCGGGCAGCGACGCCGCCGAACAGCGGACCACCGCCGTCCGGCGCGGCGACAAGTACGTCATCAACGGCACGAAGAACTGGATCACGAACGGACCGGTTGCCGACGCCATCGTGCTCTTCACCATGACGGACTTGCGCAAGGGAACCAAGGGGATCACCGCCTTCGTCGTCGACACGAAGACCCCCGGGTTCCTCTTGCAGAAGACCGATGAGAAGCTGGGGATCTGCGCAAGCCCCTCCTGCACCATCTTCTTCGAGAACATGGAAGTGCCGGCCGCGGACCGCCTCGGACAGGAAGGCGAGGGGTTCAAGATCGCCATGAGCACCTTGGATGGCGGCCGCATCGGGATCGCGGCGCAGGCCATCGGCATCGGGATGGCTGCGTTCGAGGAGGCGCGCGAATACGCGAAGGTGCGCAAGACCTTCGACGTCCCCATCGCACAGCACCAGGCCATCCAGTTCATGCTCGCGGACATGATCACCGAGCTCGAGGCCGCCCGGTTGCTCACGCTGCGCGCCGCGAGCCTCAAGGACGCCGGCATCCGGCACTCGCGCGAATCGAGCATGGCCAAGCTCTACGCCAGCGAGGCCGCCAACCGCGTCGCCGACAAGGCGGTGCAGATCCACGGCGGCATGGGGTACTCGAAGGAGCTGGACGTCGAGCGCCACTTCCGCGACGCGCGAATCACCGAGATCTACGAAGGTACGTCCGAGATCCAGCGGCTGGTGATCTCGAACGCGCTCTTGAAGTAAAAAGGACCAGGGCCTGGGGGGCTCCGATGGTCGTTCAGGGTGCAGTTCCGAAAGATGGCTGGGGCACGGGCCCGGAGGTCTCCGAGCGTCTCACTCCCAGGCAAACGTTTTGCGCGCCGCTGCTTTCGGCCCTGCTCTTCGGCGGCGGCAACGCCGGCATCAGCGACATCTACGTGCACATCCGCGACATCGTGCCTCTCAGCGCCCGCGACTGGGAATCCAATCCGCTCGAGCGCAGGCTCGCGCGCTGGCACACCTCGCTGGCGCGGGCCCTCAACGACTTCGTCCGCCTCGGCGTGCTGCGCGAAGAAGGGCACGCGCGCTGGGGGATCACCGAGAAGGGTTTCGCGGTGGCCCGGGAGTTCACGCTGGTCTCCAACGACGGCGTCTTGATCGACCGCGCGGTGCTGCGCAAGCGCCTGCCGGAGTTCGCCATCGAGTTCGAGAAGATGTACAAAGTCTTCTCGCGCCCGGGAGTTGCGGCTGCTACATAGGCGGTGAGCCGCTGAGCGGCTCGTCGCCATGCAGTTGCTGACCGGGATGCAGCCCAGACTCTTCGAACTGACCGAAGCGCAGCAGCTCGTCCGCGATACCGCGCGCAATTACGCACAGAAAAGGCTCGCTCCCATCGCCGGCCAGCTGGACCGGGAACGCCGCTTTCCCGCGGAGCAGCTCGCCGGGCTCGCCGAGTTGGGGATGATGGGCGTCAACATCGCCGAGGAGTACGGCGGAGCGCAGGCCGGCGCGGTCGCGTATGCGCTGGCGATGATGGAGATCGCCCAGGGCTGTGCCTCCACGGCCGTGACCATGGCGGTGAACAACCTGGTCGCGGAGACGATCGCGCGCCACGGCACGGAGGCGCAGAAGAGGCGCTACGTCCCGGAGATCACCTCGGGCCGCTACGTCGCCGCGAGCTTCGGCCTTTCGGAGCCGCACGCGGGTTCGGATGCGGCGGCGCTGCGCACCACAGCGCGCCGCGACGGCAACGAGTACGTGATCAACGGCAGCAAGCAGTGGATCACCTCCGGCGACCGGGCGGGAGTGATCATCGTCTGGGCACGCACCGGCGTCGAAGGCAACAGGGGGATCAGCTGCTTTCTCGTGGAGGGCGGCACCAAGGGGCTCCACGTCGGCCGGCACGAGGACAAGATGGGGCTGCGAGCATCCAGCACCGTCTCGCTCTCGTTCGAGGACCTGCGCGTGCCCGCGAGCGCGATGCTCGGTCCGGAGGGCCGCGGATTTCCCATCGCGCTCGGCGCTCTCGACTCGGGGCGGGTAGGCATCGCCTGCCAGGCCATCGGCATCGGCACCGCCGCGCTCGATTCCGCGGTCCGTTACGCGAAGGACCGGCACACCTTCGGGCAGCCCATCGCCAATTACCAGGCCATCCGATTCGCCCTGGCCGACGTCGCGACGGAACTCGATGCCGCGCGGCTGCTCGCGCTGCGCGCCGCCGCGCTGAAGGAGGCGGGCAAGTCCTTCACCCGGGAAGGGGCGATGGCGAAGGTGTTCGCCACCGAGAAGGCGAACAAGGCCTGCGATACGGCGGTGCAGGTCCACGGCGGCTACGGCTACATCGACGAGTTCCCCGCCGAACGGCATTACCGGGACGCCCGGATCACCACCATCTACGAAGGGTCGAGCGAGATCATGCGCATCGTCATCGGCCGCTATCTGCTCGCACACTGAGCGTCCGGGGGCGCGTCTCGCGCAGGGAGTCGCGTTCTTTCGCGCGCGCCCAGAACGCGCACGCGCGCTGCAAGTGCGCCGGGATTGCGGCGCCGTCCCGCTCTTGCAGGGCGAGAAACGGCCAGACCATCAGGTCCGGCAACATCGGTGCGTCGCCGCCGAGCCAGGCGCGGCCGTCGGAAAGCGCCGCATCCAGCGCCGCATGCCCTTCGCCTATCCGCTTGCGCGCGGCATTTGCATCTCTCGCATGGCTCGGAGTGATCTCGAGCTTCCCCGCGATCGTGGCGATGAGCTCGCGCATCCGGGCCCGCTCCTTCGCGGTCCGGGGCAGCAGGTCGCGCCCCTCGTGAGACTCGTCGACGTGCTGCGCGATCACCAGCGACTCCACCAAGGCGAAACCCTCGTCCCAGAGCAGCGGCGATCGTGAACTTACGAACACACCCCCGCCGCGCGCAGCAGGGTCCCAGCGGGCGGGCGCACGCCCGCGCCTCCGCCGGGTCGCATGCCGGGCCTGCCCGTGTTATCTCGCGCTCATGAACGCCAAGGAGCGCCTGAAGGCGGCCCAGGAGGAATGGCGCAAGATCGATCTGGCGCGCGCGACGCAGAAGAGCGCGCTGCGCCGGGCCGAGTTCCACACCGACTCAGGAATTCCCATCCCCGATCTGCTCACGCCCGCGGACGTGTCCGATCCGAGCGATGCCGAGGTCGAAAAGTACCTGCGCGACGTGGGCTTTCCGGGTCAATTCCCGTACACGCGCGGCCCGCAGCCGAGCATGTACCGCGGGCGGCTGTGGACGATGCGCCAGTTCGCCGGATTCGGCACGCCGGAAGACACCAATCAGCGCTTCAAGTACCTGCTCGAGCACGGCATGACCGGCCTGAGCACCGCCTTCGACATGCCGGCCCTGATGGGCTACGACGCCGACCACCCGATGTCGCGCGGCGAAGTGGGGAGGGAGGGCGTCGCCGTCTCCACGCTGAAGGACTTCGAGGTGCTCTTCAGCGGAATCCCGCTCGACCGGGTCACGACCAGCATGACCATCAACGCCAGCGCGATCTTCGCGCTCTGCGCGTACGTCGCGGTCGCGGAGAAGCAAGGGGTCTCGCAGGACAAGCTCGGTGGGACCATCCAGAACGACGTCCTCAAGGAGTACATCGCCCAGAAGGAGTGGGTGGTCGGGCCCCGGCCGGCCACGCGCATCGTGGTGGACATGATCGAGTACACCGCGAAGCACATGCCGAAGTGGCATCCGGTCTCGATCAGCGGCTACCACATCCGCGAGGCCGGAGCGACCGCGATCCAGGAGCTCGCGTTCACGCTGGCGGATGGATTCGGCTACGTCGAGGAGTGCGTGAAGCGGGGGATGGACGTCGACGACTTCGCCCCGCGTCTGAGCTTCTTCTGGGACGTGCACAACGACTTCTTCGAGGAGATCGCCAAGTTCCGCGCCGCCCGCCGCATCTACGCGCGCGTGATGCGAGATCGATTCGGCGCGAAGAAGGCCATCAGCGTGACGTTGCGCACGCACGCCCAGACCGCGGGCGTGGCGCTGACCGCGCAGCAACCGTACAACAACGTAGTCCGGGTCGCGCTGCAGGCGCTCGCGGCGGTGCTGGGCGGCACGCAGTCGCTGCACACCAACTCGCTCGACGAGACATACGCGCTGCCCACCGAAGAGGCGGTCACCATCGCCTTGCGCACGCAGCAGATCCTCGCGCACGAGAGCGGCGTGGATCGCGTGGTCGATCCCCTCGCGGGGTCGTATTTCGTCGAGTACCTGACGGACGAGACCGAAAAGCGCGCGATGGAGATCCTCGCGAGGATCGACCGGTATGGCGGCATCATCCGCGCCATCGAGGAGGGCTACCCGCAGCGCGAGATCGCGGAGAGCGCCTACCAGTGGCAGCGGGAGGTCGACTCGGGCGAGCGCAAGATCGTGGGCGTGAACGCCTTCCGCAAGGAGCGGGACGAACCGATTCCGACGCTGAAGATCGATGACGAACTGGTCCACAAGCAGGTGGAGCGTCTGAACGCCGTGAAACGCAGCCGCTCGCTGCGGGGGGCACAGGAGAAGCTGCGCGCCGTCGAGGACGCTTGCCGGAGCGACAAGAACCTCATGTACCCGGTGCTCGAGGCCGTGAAGGGGTACTGCACGCTCGGCGAGGTCTGCGACGTGTTCCGCAAGGTGTGGGGGGCGTACCGCGAGAAGGGTACGTTCTAGAGCGGGCGAGCGCTCCGCAGATTGCCGCGATTGCCGCACTTGCACTTGGCTGCCCGCATGACGACCGTGGGGGCCAATGGCTCCGCGAGCAGTCGTCGCCGTCCTCGTCCTCTCGGCCGGCGCCGCCTCGGCGGATCCTGCGTTCGATCAGCTCACCTTCCATGGAAACCGGCAGCGAACCGGCTGGAACAGCGTAGAGAGCGTCCTGACGCCCACCGCCGTTTCCGGTTGACGGTGCTGTCCAGCGTGGCGAGCGGCATCGCGAATCTCGGCGCATGGCACGCCTTCACATTCGGGGTCAGCGGCTCGTCGCCGGTCACGCTGACGGCGGCAGTCGATGGCGTCCCGAAGCTCACTGCCAGCGATTCTTCATCCTCGGCATATGCGGGATCGGGGGGAGCCGGCATCGCGGCGACGGTGTCCGGCATCCTCTTCGACGATTTCACGCTGCGTCGTTAAGCGGCCTTCTGCGCCGTCTCTTTCACCGCCTCGATCTCGAGCATGAGCTCCACCTTGTCGCCCACGAGGACGCCACCGGTCTCCAGCGCCTGGTTCCACCGCAGGCCGAAATCCTTGCGATCGATGCTGGTGCTCCCGCTGAAACCGGCGCGCTCGCCGCCCCAGGGATCCTTGCCGCTGCCCTCGTAGGTGACGTCGAGGATGACGGACTTCGTGACGCCGTGGACCGTCAAGTCACCGGTGATGCGGTAGCGACCGGAGTCGGGCTCTTCGACCTTCGTGCTGCGGAAGGAGGCGGTGGGAAACTTCTCGACGTCCAGGAAATCGGCGGAGCGCAGGTGCGCATCGCGCTGACCGTCCGCGGTATCGATGCTCGCCGGATCGATGGTCACCTCCACCGAGGAGACGACGGGATTTTCCTCGTCGAAACGGAGCTGACCGCTCCACTTCGTGAACCGGCCACGGGTCTTCGAGACCACCATGTGGCGGACGGCGAAGGCGATCGCCGAGTGGGAGGGATCGATGTTCCAGGTGCCGAGGGCCATGACAGACTCCTAAAAAGGTTGGAACTACGTTTTACGTAGCTACTGATGCTTTCGTGCCCCCGGGGATTCCCGGGGCTATACTTTTGCGATGACCGAGCGCCCTTACTCCAAGCACATCTGCGTGCACTTCCAGGCGGCGGTCGACCTGCTGGGGAAGCGATGGAGCCCGCTCATCGTCCAGCTGCTGTTGAAGAGGGCGCACCGTTACAGCGAGCTGGTCACCGAGCTCGAGGTGGTGAGCGAAGGGATGCTCTCGCAGCGCCTCAAGGAGCTGGAACGCGCCGGGGTGGTGCGGCGACGCGTGATCGGCGAGCAACCCATCCGGGTCGAATACCACCTGACCGACAAGGGTCGCGCGCTCGGGCGCGTCATCGGCGGACTCGAGCGTTGGGCCGAGCAGTGGATGTAGCCGACCGCATCTTCCTGGAAACCACGCGGCGCTTCGCCCCAGCGCGGCTGGCACGCGAGGACGTATCCACCGCGCTCACCCTGGTGCAGGTTGAACCGGGCAATCCGATCGCGGACCTCGGTTGCGGGTATGGCCGCCACCTCGCGGCGTTCGTCGAGCAGGGCCATGCGCACCCGCTGGGCGTCGATCGCAGCGCCTTGCTGCTCGACGAGGCCCGGGCGCAAGCTCCCTCCGCCCACCTGCTCCGCGGCGATCTGCGCGCGCTTCCCCTGCACGCGGGATCGCTGGCGGCGGCATTCTGCTTCTACAGCTCGATGTTCCTCGGCACCCACGCCGACGCCGTCGCCGCCCTGCGCGAGGCGGCGCGTGTGCTCCGGCCGGGAGGCGGCCTGGTGCTCACCACGGACAACCCGCTGCGGCTCGCGGCCCGCCCGCATCTGCGCTACGAAGAGGATGTGCCCGGACTTGGACGGATCGTCGAGGAGAGCGAGTGGGACGCGAAGATGAATGTCGACCGGGTGACGAAGACGCTGCGCACGCCCGCCGGCGAGAACCTTTCGGCAACGTTTTCCATCCGCTACTATGCGCCGCCGCGGCTCGTCGAGCTCGCGGGTGCCGCGGGATTCATCCTGCGCCGGCTGGAACCCGAAGCCCCCTTGACGGAAGAGACGCTGCAGCTCATTGCCTTGCTGGAGAAGGTCCCCTGATGGCAGACAGCACCCGCAAGATCCGCATCCTCGTCGCCAAGCCCGGCCTCGACGGCCACGACCGGGGCGCGAAGATCATCGCCCGCGCCCTGCGCGACGACGGTTTCGAGGTGATCTATACCGGGCTGCACCAGACGCCGGAGATGATCGTCGCGGCGGCGGTCCAGGAGGACGTCGACGCGATCGGGCTCTCGATCATGTCGGGAGCGCACATGACGCTCTTTCCGGCGGTGATCGATCTGCTCCACAAGCAGGGGGCCGACGACGTGGTGGTCTTCGGAGGCGGGATCATCCCCGATCCGGACATCCCCGAGCTGAAGAAGCTCGGCGTCAAGGAGATCTTCACTCCGGGCGCGACCACCCGGTCGATCGCGGAATGGGTCCGCGACAACGTGCGCCCCCGGAGCTGATCCGGATGCTGCCGGCCCGCGTCACCATCTACGAAGTCGGGCCCCGGGATGGCCTGCAGAACGAGTCCGCGAACCTGTCCGTCGAGGCGCGCCTTCGCCTGATCGCAGCGCTGGCCGACGCGGGGCTCCGGCGCATCGAGCTCGGCTCTTTCGTCCGACCGGAATGGATTCCGCAGCTCGCGGACACGGACGCAGTGGCGCGCCGCGTCGTCCGCCGGCCGGACCTCCGGTACGCGGCGTTGGTTCCGAACCGCGCCGGGCTGGACCGGGCCCTGGCAACCGGGATGCGCGAGATCGCGCTGTTCATGTCGGCCACGGAAACGCACAACCTCAAGAACACGAACAAGACCATCGCGCAGTCGCTGGCGCATTTCGCCGAGATCTTGCCGGTGGCGAAGCAGCATGGACTGTTCGTCCGGGCCTACCTGAGCACGATCTGGGGCTGCCCGTACGAGGGCAAGGTCGATCCGGCGCGGGCGCTGGAGATCGCGCGCCGCCTGCGCGCCATGGGTTGCGACGAGCTGTGCCTCGGCGACACCATCGGCGTGGGAAACCCCAAGCAGACGCGGGAGATCCTCGAGCTGTTCCTGCGCGAGATGCCGGCCGGGTTGCTCGCCCTGCACTTGCACGACACGCATGGGACCGCGCTCGCCAACTGCCTCGCCGCGATGGAGCTCGGCATCGCGACGTTCGACACCAGCATCGGTGGGATGGGCGGCTGTCCCTACGCGCCGGGCGCCGCGGGCAATCTCGCCACCGAGGACCTCGCCTCGATGCTCGCCGACATGGGGATCGACACCGGGATCGATCTGGTCAAGCTGATCGAGGCCGGCGCACTCGCGCAGGAGCTGGTCGGTCACAAGCTCGCCGGACGGCGCCTGCAGGCGGCGCTCGGGCGGCGGCAGCCCGGCGAGGCGCGGATCGCGGAAGCGACGTGAAATGGCCAATCTGATCCAGGAAGATCGCGGCTCGGTGCGGGTGCTGACCATCGACGGCGAGGCGCAGATGAACGTGCTCTCGCGCGCCCTGGTCTCCGATCTGGCCCAGCAGGCGCGGCAGGCCGCTGTCGAGGCGTCCGTGCGCGCGGTGGTCGTCACCGGAGCCGGAAGGCGCGCCTTCTGCGCCGGCGCGAATCTCAAGGAAAGGCGCGGCTGGACGGAGGACGACGTCAGGCGATGGCTGGTCGAGCTGCACGTCGCCATGCGCGAGATCGAGCGCTGCCCCAAGCCTTGGATCGCCGCGATCAACGGTCTCGCGCTCGGCGGCGGGTGCGAGCTGGCGCTGGTGTGCGATCTGCGCGTGATGGATCCGGCTGCGCAGATCGGCCTGACGGAGACGAAGGTGGGCGTGATCCCCGGCGGCGGCGGCACGGTCCGGCTCCCGCGCCTCGTCGGCCTGGGGCGGGCCAAGGACCTGATCCTCACCGCGCGCCGGGTGGAGGCGCAGGAAGCGCTGCAGATCGGGCTGGTCAACCGGATCTCCGCCGCGGGCGATTCCGTCTCCGCTGCGGTTGCGCTGGCGCACGAGATCGCCGCCAACGCGCCGATCGCCGTCTCTGCGGCGAAGGCCTCCGTGGACGAGGGGTGGGACCTGCCGATCGATGCCGCTCTCGAGCGGGAGCGCCACCATTACGAGAAGCCGCTGCTCAGCGAGGATCGCCTGGAGGGCCTGAAGGCCTTCGCCGAGAAGCGTCCGCCCGGATGGCGGGGGAAATAATCCCGCTCGCGGTCACTGCACGAGCAGGGCGTTCGGTTGGAAATACCCGGCGATCGAGAGCAGCGCGACCGGCTGCTGGTCGCGGCCCGCGCTCGTCCCCTCGAAGCGGCCGAGAAAGAGGAAGTCCTTCTCCGGCTCGAGGAACGGGTCTGCCTGTGCAAGCCTTCCCAGCGCGAGTCGTCCGGTCTCCACCCGCTCGTTGTCGAACTTCTGCTTGACCGTGGAGAACTCGCTGCGGCCGCTGGAAGCGTATTTCGAGCTGCCGCGCGCGTCGCCGTACCTCGTGGTCGATACCTCCCCCTGCGAGCTCCCGGTGCTCGACCGGTCCCAGCGGGAGACGTTGCCGACCTGCACTTCGCGCGCCGTCGCGCGAAGCGAGGTCTCGCGCACCATCGCGGCGGGCTTTCCGGCGTCCTGGCGAATCTCGCTCAGCGCCCCGCGGACCAGCACCCAGCGGCCCTTGTACACGTCGGGCTGCCGCAGGGCCGCGGCGAGCGTGAAGAGGGGGACGCGGCTCTTCTGTACTAGTGGAATGTCCCCTTCCACGTCGCCTCCGCGGGAAGCGATGATGCGGGCGATCACCCGCGGAGCATCCGGCCGCGTGGTCAGATCCTGGTCCCAGAAGCCGGTAGTGATCCGCTCCAGATATGTGAAGTCTCCGCGCGGCCAGCCTTGGCGCTCGATGCACGCGACGAGCGCCGCCCAGCCCTGCTCGGGCGCCGTCTCGTGCAGCCGGCGGGCAGCGGTTTCGCACTCCCACGGTGAAGGCTGCGATGCCGCGAACACCCGCGGATCGAAGGACGCCGCCCCCCTGCCACTGCTCCTCGCCGGCGAGGCGGACGAGGGCCGCTGGAGAGGGGCAACGAGCTGGCGCACCGCGCTGCCCAGGCGGGAGTCCAGCTCTTCGGCCGTGCTTCCGGCCGCGGTGGCCGCTGCGACCAGCGTCCCCGAGCGCGTCTCGTGCAGGCGCAGGCTCGCTTTCAGGCTCTCGCCGACGCGAAGGATCTCTCCGCTCACCACCAGATCGGCGCCGATGCGCCGGCCGGTCTCCACCTCGCATTCGCCTTCGCAGTCGGCGAGCTGTTTCCCTTGCGCCTGGAGCAGCACCAGCATGTTCTCCCGGCTGATGACGCGCGCGTCGATCCCGGCGCCGAGCACTTCGGCGCGAAGTCGATCGGCGACATAGCCGGCATCGATGCCTGGTCCGTCCCGCAGCTGCTGCTTGTTGCGCAGCTCGAGGACGGAGACGATCCGCGTGGCGGCAGGTTCGCGCGCGGGAGTCGCGGCCGTTTCACCGGCGGGCTTGGGAGGTGGAGCGGCGGTGGCGCAGGCGCAAGCGATCAGCAGCAAGAAGCAAGAGCGCATCCGCGCATTCTACCGGCGGAGGCGCCCGTCTCCTCATTCCTTGCCGATGCTCAGCTTGTCCTCCTGCACACCCAGGATCACTTTTCCGCCCTTTTCCAGATCTCCGAACAGGATCCGCTCCGCGAGCGGCTTCTTCAGCGCGGTCTGGATCAGCCTCGCCATCGGCCGGGCGCCGAATTGAGGCGAGAAGCCCCGGTCGGCGAGCCATCTGCGCGCCTCGGGAAGGAGCTGGAGCTCCACGTTCTTCTCCCGCAGCTGCACGCGCAGCTCGTCGATCTGCTTGTCGACGATCCGCTCCACCACGTCCATCGGCAGGCTGGAGAAGGCGATCCAGCCATCGAGGCGGTTGCGAAACTCCGGGCTGAAGGTGCGCTCGATGGCCTTCTTCGCGTCCCCGCCGGCGCCGGAATCCAGGTCGAACGAGGCGATCTTCTCGTCCAGCCTGGTGCCGGCGACCATGAAGCTCCGCGTCCCGGCGCCGAACCCGACCCGCGCCGCGGTCATGTCGCGCGCTCCCGCATTGGTGGTGAAGATCAGCACCACGTGCCGGAAGTCGCTCTGCCGGCCGTTGTTGTCGGTCAGCGTGGCGTGATCCATCACCTGGAGGAGGATGTCGAACACGTCCGGGTGCGCTTTCTCGATCTCGTCGAGCAGCAGCACCGCGTGGGGTTGCTTGCGGATCGCGTCGGTGAGCAGGCCGCCCTGATCGAAGCCCACGTACCCGGGAGGCGCCCCGATCAGCCGGCTCACCGTGTGCTTCTCCATGTATTCCGACATGTCGAAGCGGATCAGGGGCACCCCCATGATTCGCCCGAGTTGTCTCGCCAGCTCGGTCTTTCCCACGCCGGTCGGACCGGAGAAGAGGAAGCTGCCGATCGGCTTCGTCGGCGAGCCAAGGCCCGACCGCGAGAGCAGGATCGCGCTCGCCAGCGCCCCGATGGCGGCGTCCTGGCCGTACACCACCTGCTTCAGCTCGGGAGCGAGGTTCTTCAGGGCCGTCTTGTCGTCGCTGGAGACGCTGCGCGGGGGGATGCGAGCGATCTTCGCCACCACCTGCTCGATCTCGGGCACTCCGATCACGGGCACCCGCTCGTTCTCGGGCTTCATCCGCTGCAGCGCGCCGGCCTCGTCGATCACGTCGATGGCCTTGTCCGGCAGGTGCCGATCGACCAGGTGCTTGGCGGAGAGGTCGACGGCGGCCTCCAGCGCCGGCTCGCTGTAGGTGACGCCGTGGTGCTCCTCGTAGCGGCTCTTCAGGCCCTGGAGGATCTGCACGGCCTCGTCGCGGCTCGGCTCCAGCACCTCGATCTTCTGGAAGCGACGGGCGAGCGCCTTGTCGCGGTCGAAGCTCGCCTTGAAGTCATTGAAGGTCGTGCTGCCGATGCAGCGCAGCTCGCCGTTCGCCAGGGCGGGCTTGAGGAGGTTGGAGGCGTCCATCGAGCCGCCGCTGGTGGCGCCGGCGCCCACCAGCATGTGGATCTCGTCGATGAACAGGATGGCGCCGGGCTTTTCCGACAGCGCCCGCACCACGGCCTTCAGTCTCTCCTCGAACTGGCCGCGGAACTTGGTCCCGGCGAGCAGGGCGCCGAGATCGAGCGCGTAGAGCGGGGCCGCCTTGAGGATCTCCGGCACCTTCTGCTCGTGGATGGCCACCGCGAGGCCTTCGGCCAGCGCCGTCTTGCCGACGCCCGCCTCGCCCACGTAGATGGGATTGTTCTTGCGGCGGCGGCAAAGCACCTGCATCGTCCGCTCCAGCTCGTTCTTGCGCCCGACCAGCGGGTCGATGCGTCCCTCGGCCGCGCGCTGGATCAGGTCGACGCAATAGGCGGCGAGCGGGTCGTCGGCCAGGCCGCCGTCCTCGTCGTCGCCCTGCGGCTGCGCGTGCAGCTCGTCGTCGCTTCCGCCATGGGGGCGCAGGCCGCTGTCGTCGCGGACCTTGAGCGCCCCGTGCGAGATGAACCGCAAGAGGTCGAGGCGCGTGACTCCCTGCTTCTCCAGCAGGTAGAGAGCGTGGGAATCGCGTTCCCGGAAGAGCGCCACCAGCACCGACCCGGCGTCGATGGTCTCCTTGCCGCTCGACTGCACCTGCATCGCCGCCCGCTCCAGCACGCGCTGGAAGGCGCGGGTCTGCTCCGGGTCGCGATCGAATCCGTCGGGCAGCTGGGGCTGGCTTTCCTGGAGGTGCTGCTCCAGGTCGCGCTTCAGCTCCTGCAACCGGGCCCCGCAGGCGCGCAGGATGCGGGTCGCCACCGGGTCGCGCAGCAGCGCATAGAGCAGGTGCTCCAGCGTCACGTGCTCGTGCCGTCGCGCCTTCGCCTCGGCAAAAGCCAGCCGCAGCGAGGATTCCAGCTCCTTGGTGATCGACAAGCTCATTCCGGTTCCATCGTACTCAAAAAAGGAAACTCCGCCGCTTTCGCCATCTGCTCCACCGTCGCCACCTTGGTCTCGGCGATCTCGTAAGTGTAAACGCCGGCGACGCACATGCCACGCGTATGGACCTGGAGCATCAGATCGTGCGCCACCGCCGCCTCCTTGTTGAAGACCACCTCCAGGACATGGATGACGAACTCCATGGTGGTGAAGTCGTCGTTGTGAAGGATGACCTTCCACAGTTTGGGCTTCTGGGTCTTGCTCTTCTTCTCCGTGACGACCGCGGTGTCGCCCTGTTCACGCGGCTTCCCCTTCGGCATCGACCGTACAGTACCGCAGCTTCAGCCTGGTGATAGAAGTCCGCCATGATGACCCTGGCCCTCGTGGTGGCAGCTACGCTGCCCGTGCCCGGCCGGTCCGTCGCCGCGTCGCAACACGGCGTCGCGGCGTCCAGCCAGCCCCTCGCCGCCCAGGCGGCGGTGCAGATCCTCCAGCGCGGCGGAAACGCCGTGGACGCCGCCATCGCCGCCAACTCGACCCAAGGCGTGATGGAGCCCACCTCGAACGGCATCGGCGGCGACCTCTTTGCCATCGTGTACCTGGCGAAGGAGGACAAGCTGTACGGGGTGAACGCGAGCGGGTGGTCGCCTTCGGGAATGACGCTCGATTTCCTCCACGGCAAGGGCGTGCAAGGCGAGCTTCCCTACCGTGGCGTGTACACCGTCACGGTCCCGGGGGCCGTCGGCGGCTGGGCGGCGATGCACAAGCGGTTCGGCAAGCTTCCCTTGGCGACCGATCTGGCTCCCGCGATCTGGTACGCCGAGCACGGCTTTCCGGTGATGGAGGTCACCGCGGGGCTGTGGTCCCGCTCGGTGGAGATGCTCGGCGCGGATGCCGAGTCGCGCGCCACCTTCCTGATCGAGGGACGATCGCCGCGGCCGGGCGAGCCGTTCAGGAACCCGGCCCTGGCGCGCTCGCTCCGGCGGATCGCCGAACAGGGCCGCGACGGGTTCTACAAGGGGCCCACCGCTCAGGCCATCGTCGACGTCGTCCGCGAACGCGGGGGCGTGATGACGCTGGACGATCTGGGCGAGTTCCAGCCGGAATGGGTCGAGCCGATCGAGACGACATATCGCGGCTGGAAGGTGAGCGAGCTGCCGCCGAACGGCCAGGGCATCGCGGCGCTCGAGATGCTCGGCATCCTCGAGCAGTTCCCGTTGGCCGAGTGGGGATTCCATTCGGCGCGCACCCTGCACGCGATGATCGAGGCGAAGAAGCTCGCCTACGCCGACCTCCTCAAGTACATCGGCGACCCGCGCTTCACCCGCATTCCCGTGCAGCAGCTCCTGGCGAAGGAGAACGCAGCGCGTCGCGCGCGCCAGATCGACCCGAAGAAGGCGGCCTGCCACGTCGAGCCGTCGCAGCTCCCGGGAGTGACCGCCTCGAGCGGCAGCGACACGATCTATCTCACGGTGGTGGACGGCGAGGGAAACATCGTCTCGCTCATCCAGAGCAACTACGCGGGCTTCGGATCCGGCCTCGTGCCCAAGGGCGGCGGCTTCATGCTGCAGAACCGGGGAAGCCTGTTCACGCTGCAGCCCGGGCAGCCCAATACCATCGCCGGGCGCAAGCGGCCGCTGCACACCATCATTCCGGCGTTCATGCAGAAGGACGGCGCCCGCATCGGCTTCGGGATCATGGGCGGCTGGAACCAAGCGCAGGCCCACGCGCAGTTCGTGGCGAACATCGCGGACTTCGGGATGACCATCCAGCAGGCGCTGGAGGCGGGGCGGTTCACCAAGGCGACGTTCGAGGGTTGCGACGTGGAGATCGAGGCTTCGGTCCCGCAGCAGGCGCGCGACGAGTTGACCGCGCTCGGCCATCAGCTCGAGGTGCGGCCGCCGCGCACGCCGATCTTCGGCTACGGCCAGGCGGTGGTGTTCGATCGCAAGACCGGCGTGAAGTTCGGCGCCAGCGACCCGCGCCACGACGGAGAGGCGATCCCGGTTCCAGCGCCCTTCCTGGGCCCCTGACACCTCGAGTGCTTCCTGCTAAAAGCGCCGCCGGCCATGCCATTCGACGACAAGCTGAAGGCGGAGCTGGCGCGGATCGCGAAGGGCGGAGCGGCCAAGTACCACCAGAAGAACGCGGAGGCGGGGAAACTGTTCGCGCGCGAGCGGGTCCGCACGCTGCTCGATCCGGACAGTTTCGTGGAAGACGGAGCGTTCGCCAATTCGGTCGATCCGGAGCTCCCAGCAGACGGAGTGATCACCGGGTTGGGAAGGGTCGACGGCCGTATCGTCGCGGTGATGGCAAACGACTCCACGGTGAAGGCGGGGTCTTGGGGCCGTCGCACCGTGGAGAAGATCATCCGCATCCAGGAGCAGGCGCTGAAGACGCGTTGCCCGATGCTCTACTTGGTCGATTCCGCGGGGGCCCGCATCACCGACCAGATCGAGATGTTTCCGGGCCGCCGCGGCGCGGGACGCATCTTCCACATGCAGTGCCAGATGAGCGGCGTAGTCCCGCAGGTCTGCTTGCTCTTCGGGCCGAGCGCAGCGGGAGGGGCCTACATCCCGGCATTCTGCGACATCGTGGTGATGGTGGAAGGGAACGCTTCCATGTACCTCGGATCGCCGCGGATGGCCGAGATGGTGATCGGCGAGAAGGTCACGCTGGAGGAGCTGGGCGGCGCGCGGATGCACTGCTCGGTCTCGGGCTGCGGCGACGTGCTGGTGAAGACCGAGCAGGAGGCGATCGCGGCGGCGCAGCGCTATCTCTCGTACTTCCCGGAGAACTTCTCGGCGCCGCTCCCGATGCAGAAGGCGGTTCCACCCGCCACTTCCGGCAAGCGCATCGAGGACATCATCCCGCCGGACCAGAACAAGTTCTTCGACATGTTCGCGCTCCTCCGCGAGCTGATCGACGCGGACACGCTCTTCGAGCTGAAGAAGCTCTTCGCGCCCGAGGTGATCACCGCCTTTGCGCGCCTGGACGGGAAGCCGGTGGGGATCGTCGCCAGCCAGCCCAAGCACAAGGGCGGCGTGCTCTTCGTCGACAGCGCCGACAAGGCGGCGCGCTTCATCTGGCTGTGCGACGCGTTCGGGATCCCCATCCTCTATCTCGCGGACGTCCCCGGATTCATGATCGGCACCAAGGTGGAGCGCGAGGGGATCATCCGCCACGGCGCCAAGATGATCATGGCGGTCTCGGAGGCGACGGTGCCGAAGCTCTGCGTGATCGTGCGCAAGGCGTACGGCGCGGGCTTGTATGCCTTTGGCGGGCCTGCCTTCGAACCCGACGCGACCATCGCGCTGCCCCAGGCGATGATCGCCGTGATGGGCCCGGAAGCGGCGGTGAACGCCGTCTACTTCAACAAGATCCAGGAGAGGCCGGAAAAGGACCGCGCCGCGTACGTGCAGCAGCTTCGCGACGAGTACAGGGCCGACATCGACATCTACAAGCTCGCCGCCGAACAAGTGGTGGACGCGATCGTGCCGGGAGACCGGCTGCGCGAGGAAATCGTCAAGCGCTTCGACGCCGCCGCGCAGCGCGAGCGGCCGCTGAGCCCGAAGAGGAGGAGCGTGACGCCGGTGTGAAGCCGCTCGATCGGACCGCCACGCTGCGGAGGTTCGCGTCGCCCGCCGCGGTCTGTGCGGCGATCCTGCTCGCCGGATACGTTCGCACCGCAGAAGGCACCCGCCATCCTTCGCCGTGGGGCTACCGACTCTGGTCGTTCGGCGCGCTGGCGTACTCGGACATCCTGGCGCTGCACGAGGACCGCGGAGCAGCACGGCACACTCTCCCGTACCTGGAGGACAAGGTGGAGTACCCGGTGCTGCTCGGGATCGGCATGTGGTTTCCCAGCGTGCTCGCGCCCGATCGCGCCGGATATTTCGCGCTCACGTTCGCGCTCCTCGCCGCCTGCGCGCTCCTCTCGCTCTGGTTCATCTGCGCGCTGCCCGGAACCCAGCCCTGGGTCTGGGCCGCCTCGCCGGCGCTGCTGGTCTACGGGGCCCTGAATTGGGATCTGTTCGGCATCCTGCCGCTCGCTGCCGGGCTCTGGCTCTGGGCCGCCGGGCGAGAGCGCATCGCGGTCGCCGTGCTTTCGCTGGCGGTGTGGACGAAGTTCTTCCCCATCCTCGTGCTCGGAATCGTGCTGCTCCTTTCGCTGCGCGGGCCAAGGCGGCGAACGCTGGAGCTGATCGCCATCTTCCTCGCCGTTTCCCTGGGAGTGAACCTGCCGTTCGCCATCTGGGGATGGCCGCGCTGGACCTGGTTCTTCGAGTACAACCGCATCCGGGAGATCGAGCCTTCCCTCTACCTGCTGCTCGGCGCCGACGCCCGCAGATCCGTGACCACGGCGAATACCGTCTCC